>Ga0334892_1000157_pt1 | contig 106359 bp, 113 predicted proteins | sample GraSluR3_MG_4_FD_207213 | JGI IMG/M metagenome (GOLD analysis project Ga0334892, IMG submission 207213) | Sludge microbial communities from methane-producing bioreactor in Wageningen University, Netherlands - Granular Sludge_15_04-R3 | ecosystem: Engineered > Bioreactor > Anaerobic >...
CTCAAGATAAGATTTCCCACAGAGTAATCTGGTAAGACCCCTGAAAGACTAACAGGTAGATAGGTCAGAGGTGTAAGTGCAGTAATGTATTTAGCTGACTGATACTAATCGGTCGAGGGCTTGACCTAAAAAGTTTTCCTTGTGTAAGTTTTCAAAGAGCATAAGCTTTTTGAAAGAGTTACTAGATACTAGATACTAGAACAAAACTAAAAACCTAAATCTTAAAGAATTTGCTTTTTGCCTTTACTATCAACTAGTAACCAGCAACTAGCAACTAAAAGATATTCCGTGACGATAGCGAAGGGGTCACACCTGTTCCCATCCCGAACACAGAAGTTAAGCCCTTCAGCGCTGATGGTACTTGGGTGGTAACGCCCCGGGAGAGTAGGTCGTTGCGGGATTTTTTTATTTTTTGAGGATTATACTTGTATAAAACAAATTTTATTGATTATTAAATATAATGTATAATAATAAGAAGAGATTGGGATTAGAATTAATCCACTCTCTTCTTATTTATAATTTAATAAATATTTCTTATAATATACAATTAAATGGTTTATTATATGGGTAATAGCAAGATATATAAGTGTTAGGAGTTTTGCAAATGATAAATGGAAATATCGAAGGAATTAAAAAAAATGATTTAAAGATTTTAGAAGATATTTTAAATTATAGTTTTAATAAACATCTGATAATAGATGAATTTTTGATTAATACCTTAGCTGATATTACAGAGAAAATTAATAGGGAAATAAGTATAATGATTGATCGTAAGGGAAATGTAGTTGCTATTAGTGTGGGAGATAGTTATTCAGTTGATTTGCCATTAATTAATAGTTCTAAAAGAAGAGCTTTAAGTGGATTTAGAAATATACATACACATCCTTCTGGTAAAAGCACCCTTTCGGAATTAGATTTAACAGCTTTGTTAGATTTAAAGCTTGATCTAATGGTTGCTATAGGTGTAAATGATGGTATACCAAATAGTATAAATATATCTTACTTATCCATGGATTCAAAAGATCATTTTATTATTAAAAATTTAGGTCCCTATACAATAGAAGAGATTATAAAAAAAGATTTTACAAATTTAATAGCTAATATTGAAAAAGTCATTTATGAGCATCAAACTAAAATGTTTGAGAATCAAACAATAGAAAAAGCAATACTAGTAGGAATTGATGTGAATAAATCAAAATCATTAATTGATATTCACTCTTCATTAAAAGAATTGGAACAGCTAGTACTTACTGCAGGGGCGGAGGTAATAGATAAAGTAATTCAAAAAAGAGATAAAGCAGACAAAGCTTTTTATATAGGCAAAGGTAAGCTAAAAGAATTATCTTTCTTGCGACAAAAGAAAAATGCCAATCTAATAATTTTTGACGATGAATTATCAGGCAGTCAAATAAGAAATTTAGAACAGGTGTTGGGAGTAAAAGTAATCGATAGAACTTCTTTAATACTAGATATTTTTGCTTCAAGAGCTCAAAGCAAAGAGGGTAAACTCCAGGTAGAATTAGCACAATTAAAATATAGACTTCCAAGACTAATTGGTATGGGTACAGCTTTATCTAGAACGGGAGGAGGAATTGGAACAAGAGGACCTGGTGAAAAAAAGTTAGAGACTGATAGAAGACATATATATAAACAATTAAATGATTTAGAAAGACAATTAAAAGAAATAGATAAACATAGGAATCTACAGAAAAGCAGAAGGGGAAAAGACGATATTTCCATTATTGCCCTTGTGGGTTATACCAACTCAGGAAAAAGTACCTTATTTAATAGATTAACTGAAAGCGATGTCATTGCTGAAAATAAGTTATTTGCAACACTTGATCCTACTACTAGACATATGATACTTCCTAATCAACAAAAGGTACTCTTAGTAGACACTGTAGGTTTTATTAATAAGCTTCCTCACGAATTAATTGAAGCTTTTAAATCAACCTTAGAGGAAGTAAAATATGCAGATTTATTGATTCATGTAGTAGATTCTTCGAATCCTCATATGAACAGACAAATTGATGTTGTGCAGTCTATATTATCAGACCTAGAAGCTTCAGTAAAAAAACAAATAGTCGTTTTTAATAAAATAGATAAAATAGATAAAGAACTAGAATTTGTTTTTCCAATTATTAAAGATGATAAAATTAAAATATCAGCTATAAATGGTGACGGAATAGATATACTTTACGAAAAAATAGAAGAAAATATAAAGTTTAAAAGAAAAATAATAGAATTAGAATTACCATATGAAAAAGGGAATCTATTATCAATTCTTCATCAAAAGGGTAATGTACTATACGAGGAATATACAGATAAAGGAATTCAAATAAAGGTAGAGATTGATACAACTTCTATTGGTAAGTATTTAGATTATATTATTTAGTTTTATAGTTTTATAAATAAATTTTCTTATAATCGTGTATCACAAAACAAAAGATCATAAAAAAGATCTTTTGTTTTTGATATAATGTATTTAAAGTAGAGGAGGTATTATATATTAGATATGAATGATTATTATTATTCAGTAAAGGAACATGTAGAAATAATAGAATATATTCAAAAATCTAAATTTATTACTCAAGTTTTCCCCATAGATTCAGAGGATGGAGCCTTAAATATAATCAACAAAGTTAAGAAAAAACATTATAAAGCTACCCATAATGTGTATGCATATATATTGGGTAAAAATAAGGAAATACAAAAATGTACAGATGATGGCGAACCCAGTGGAACGGCGGGAGTACCTATTTTAGAAATAATAAAAAAAGAAAACCTTATTAATACATTAGTAATTGTAACTAGATACTTTGGAGGTATAAAGCTTGGTGCTGGGGGTTTGATTAGGGCATATGCACATATGGCAAAGATAGGTATTGAAAATAGTGAAGTAATAAAAAATGTTCTATGTGAAAGAATTGAAATAGCAATAGATTATACATATTGGGGAAAATTAGAAAATAATTGTAATAATTATGGATTAAAAATGCATAAAATTGATTTTTTAGACAAAGTATATATATATTTTCATTTACAAGAGGTACAAAAGAATGATTTTTATAAATTAATTAAAGATATTACTAATGGAGATGTTTCCATAAAATCATTAGGTTATGAATATATTTCTATATCAATATATTAAAAAACAATTAATTTTCCTTTGTTTTGCAAAATATCTGATATAAACCCATAATAAACAGGAATAATCCAAAAATTTTTTTTAAATATGTAGAAGATAATGATACTGCTAATAAAGATCCAAATAATGATCCTATAAGCCCTGGAATTATAATAAACAATGATAGCTTTAAATCAATACTTTTATTTTTTATATGAACTAATATAGCGACTATACTTAAGGGTATAAATGATAATAAATTTATACTTTGGGCAATTTGTTGTTCAAAATTAAAGAAAAATACAAGAATGGGAATTAAAATAGTTCCCCCTCCTATTCCCATTCCACCAATAAAACCTGAAAATATACTAATAATATATAGCATTAAAACACCATCCTAATAGCAGCAATAATCATAAATACTCCAAATATTTTTCTTAACCATATGTTTGGTATTTTATTTAAGGTTTTTGCACCAATATAAGCACCTATCATTGCACCTAAGGATACTTTTAGCGTAATCGGGAAATCTATTAATTGACTATTGAAATATATAATGGAACTTATAATACTTAAAGGAAGAATAATCATTAATGCTGTGGCATGAGCTTTATGCTGAGAAAGTCCTAGTATAAATGTAAGACTTGGTACAATAATAGTACCACCACCTGAACCAAATAATCCATTTATAAAACCTGATATTAATCCAATTATTGATGACTTTAAAATTAATTTATTGTTTTTCATTGGACACCAACCTTATCTATTCTTTGTTTATAATTTGTTGTTTTATGGTTTTTATTATGCACCATCTAAACAAAGATAAAGGTTTTATATAAAACATTTTAAAATTGTATAAATAATAGGAAATGGAGGAGCTAAGATGAGAGTAGGAAATAATATTACTGAACTTATTGGTGAAACACCGATGGTAAAGTTAAATCGAATTGTTGAAAGAGAAAGTGCGGATATTTATGTAAAATTAGAAAGCTTTAATCCTGGAGGTAGTGTAAAGGATAGAATTGCAAACTATATGATTGAAATGGCAGAAAAGGAAGGTGAATTACAAGAAGGGGGTACCATAATTGAGCCTACCAGTGGAAATACAGGTATTGGATTAGCGATGATAGGAGCAGCAAAGGGATATGAAGTTATTATGGTAATGCCTGATACTATGAGTTTAGAGAGAAGAAATTTATTGAAAGCATATGGAGCAAAACTAATTTTAACACCAGGAGAAAAGGGTATGAAGGGAGCCATTGAAAAAGCTGCTCAACTAACTGAGAATAACAAAAACTACTTTATGCCTCAGCAATTTGATAATTCGAATAATCCTGAAATTCATACTAAAACTACAGCAATGGAAATTATGGATCAGATGGACAATGATATAGATGCATTTGTTGCTGGGGTTGGAACAGGTGGAACAATCACGGGAGTAGGTCAAGAACTAAAGAAAAAAATTGAAAAAATAAAAATAATTGCGGTTGAACCCATAAACTCTCCAGTACTATCTGGTGGGACACCCAGCCCACACAAAATTCAGGGAATAGGAGCGGGTTTTATTCCAAATATCTTAGACACTAAGATTTACGATGATGTATTTAAGATTAAAGATGAAGATGCGATGCATACAGCTAGATTACTAGCTACAAAAGAAGGAATATTATCTGGAATTTCTTCAGGAGCTGCTGTATATGCAGCGATTCAGTTAGCTAAAGAATTAGGCGAAGGAAAAAAAATCGTTGTAATTGCACCAGATACAGGGGAAAGATATTTAAGTACTACTTTATTTAGGGAAGAATAGTAAACATAGGAAAGACTATACTTTCCTATGTTTGTATAAAGCCTCCAACTAGTGGGGCTTTATATAATTTCTATTTTAGAGTATAATAATATAAAAAAATAAAGGTGAAGGTGTAATATATGAATAACTCAGATATTGCTTTAAAGGTAGAGAAGACTATTAATTGGTTAAGAGAACAGGTGGAAAAATCTAAGACAAAGGGACTTGTGTTAGGAATAAGTGGAGGAATTGATTCTGCTTTAGTTAGCTTTTTAATTAAAAAAGCTTTTCCCAATAATTCATTAGGAGTTATTTTACCTTGTAATAGCAATTCAAATGACAGGGAAGATGCATTAAAAGTTATTAAAGCATGTAATATAGAATACATAGAAATTGATTTAACAAACGAACATAGAAACATATTGGATAAAGTAAAAAATGAACTACAACATAAAAATCTAAATTCAAGTGAAAACAATTTGAGATTATCAGATGCTAACCTAAGGGCAAGATTGCGTATGAGTACCATTTATTCAATTGCAAACGCATATAATTATTTAGTGGTTGGGACAGACAATGCTGCTGAGTTGTATATAGGATATTTTACAAAGTATGGAGATGGAGGAGTTGATATATTACCTATTGCAAATTTAACAAAGCGTGAGGTAAAAGAATGGTCTTTAGAATTAGGTGTTCCAAAGGATATTATAGAAAAGGCGCCTTCAGCAGGTCTTTGGGAAGGTCAAACTGACGAAAAAGAGATAGGCACAACATATGATAGAGTTGATGATTTTATAAGAGGAAAAGAAATACCTCAAAAAGATTCTGAAATAATTTTAGAATTGCATAATAGAACTGAGCATAAAAGAAATATGCCAAATGCATGTCCGGAATTTTAAGGGTTTATATATAGATCCTTTCATTAATTGAAGTAAATTTTTTCTTATGCTACAATATAATTATAGTTTCATATGTTTTTAGATAATTATGAGGGGGAACTAGTATGGCAGGACATTCAAAATGGGCTAATATAAAACATAGAAAGGGTAGACAGGATGCTGTAAGAGGGAAGATATTTACCAAATATGGTAAAGCATTAGCGGTTGCCTCTAAAGAAGGTGGAAGTGATCCTGAAACCAATGCAAAACTTAGGGATGTAATAGCTAAGGCAAAAGCAGAAAACATGCCTAATGATAATATAGAAAGAGCTATAAAAAAGGGTGCAGGAGAGCTTGAGGGAAGTAATTACGAAGAGATTGTTTATGAAGGTTACGGACCTGGTGGTATAGCAATAATTGTAGAAGCACTAACTGATAATAAAAATAGAACTGCTGGAGATGTAAGACATATCTTTGATAAGAATGGTGGAAATTTAGGTACTAGTGGATGTGTATCTTTTTTATTTGAACGAAAAGGACAATTAATGATTGAGAAAAATCAAAGCATTATTGAAGATGAACTAATGATGCTTGCTCTAGAAGCTGGAGCAGAGGATTTTATAACAGAAGAGGAAGGATATGAAATAGTTACCGATCCAAATGATTTTAGTATTGTTCGTGAAACCTTAGAAAAAGAAAATTTATCCTTTATTTCTGCAGAAATAGCAATGATACCAACTACTCAAACATCTTTATCTGAAGGAGATATTAAAAAAATGCAAAAGATGTTAGATATGTTTGAGGATCATGATGATGTTCAAGAGATCTACCATAACTGGGAGATGCCAGAGGATATGGAATAACATAAATATAAGAACTACCCCTATTTTGTTATAACAATATAGGGGTTTTATGTATAAAAGTTTATATAATGGATAAAATATCCTTCTAGAAGGAAATGGAGGGATATTTATGTTTAGAGAATGGTTATCTGACTTAAAAAAGCTCTTGTACAATAAAAATATGCTTGTAGCATTTCTTCTATTATTAGTATTGGGATTTGCCTTTGGGTATTATTTTACAGATATTATAGATAGAAAAAGCCAAATAGACATACAAACTAATGAACTAGAAAATACTCAAAAAACTGGTTTAAGTGAAGAAGAAAGTAATATTCCTGCTAATATAGAAACTGAAGACATAAAGATTACTTCTAATACTAGAATGATTTTTGAAATTAAATATTTAAAAAGTAAAGATGAAGATACAGAAATTCTAATGCCCACTAGTGAATTGTTAGGTTTAAATCATAAAGAGTTAAATAATCACTTTGTTGAATGGGATATAATCAGCTTCAATAGTGATGAGATAGTTCTACAAAAAAGTATAGATAGTTATTCTCCAAAACATTATAAAGTAGGAGTTGCAGAAAATGATGGAGAAATCTGTATAGCAGTTTATTATTATAATAAGGAAGGACAAGAGTTAGTAGATTTTATTAGTGATAAACCTATATCTATATTAAATCAAAATGAAAAGGAAAAATTTATAGAGGGTATGATATTTGACGATATTGAAGATGTATATAGAATGTTAGAAAATTATGATCTATAGCCCATTTATTAAGGGCTTTTTTTTATGAAAGATTATAAGTTTTAAATCTTTATTAATAAGAACTCCCTCAAAGTTATAATATCACTAATTGTATTTTAACCTTTAATTATATATAATAAATGAAGATAATCTATTAGAAGCATTATAGAAAAGTATATACATAGAATTTCTATTTGGAGGTTAAATATTGTTTGAATTTATTAAAGGAACTTTAGAAGATGTAACAATGGATAGTATCGTTGTAGAAAATCAGGGGATAGCATATATGATATATACATCTGGACAATTATTGGATAGACTTCCTAAGACCGGAAGCAAAGTTAAAATATATCTTCATATGAATGTCAAAGAGGATGATATAACACTGTATGGTTTCTTAACAAAAGAGGAAAGAAGAATCTATAGAAGATTAATTTCGGTTTCAGGCGTTGGACCAAAGGCTGCTTTGGGAATTTTATCTGTACATACTACTAATGATATTATATGGTCTATTATTGGGGAAGACATAAAAACTTTAACTAAGGCACCAGGGATAGGTAAGAAAATAGCTCAACGGATAATATTGGAGTTAAAGGATAAGCTGGAGGTTGACCAGGATGAAATAGATGTAGATATTGAAAAATCACCTCAAAGCATAGGAAATAAAGTTGAGGTAATAGATGCATTAGTTGCATTAGGATATCAACCATCTCAAGCACATAAAGTAATTGCAACTATATATAAGGATGGATTATCTGTAGAAACTCTTATAAGAAAAGCTTTAAAGGTTTTAGGAACAAAATAATTTTACTAAAACTTAAGGTATCAGATTATTATTGAAACTCTAAATTCTGATAAGTATGTATAAGACAAGCTATTAAGAAAATTCCTTACATAATAAAATGCAGTTAAGTTTAAAATAAATTACACAAAGGAGAAGTTTTGTGGATAAAAGAATTATTACTACTGATATAATAATTGAAGATAAAGAGATAGAAGAGAATTTGCGTCCAACATCTCTAACTGAATATATAGGACAAACAAAAATAAAAGATAAATTATCAATATTTATTCAAGCAGCAAAAGAAAGAAAAGAATCATTAGATCATGTGCTTTTATATGGTCCTCCAGGATTAGGTAAGACTACATTAGCTAATATCATTGCTAATGAAATGAATGTTAATATACGAATAACTTCGGGACCTGCAATAGAAAAACCTGGGGATTTAGCTGCAGTATTAACGAATCTGGGAGAAGGAGATGTTTTATTCATTGATGAAATTCATCGATTAAATAGAAGTGTGGAAGAAATCCTTTATCCTGCCATGGAGGACTTTGCCTTGGATATAATTATTGGGAAGGGGCCAAGTGCTAGATCAATAAGATTAGATTTAGCTTCCTTTACTCTTATTGGTGCAACAACACGAGCAGGATTATTAACATCACCCTTAAGAGATAGATTTGGAGATATTAGTCGTTTGGAATTATACAATACAAGACAGTTAAAGGAAATAATAACTAGATCTGCTCGCATATTGAATGTAGATATCGATGAAGCCGGGGCAGAAGAATTAGCTAAAAGATCTAGGGGGACACCTCGAATTGCCAATAGATTATTAAAAAGAGTTAGAGATTATGCACAAGTTAAGGGAGACGGGAAAATTAATTTAGACATTGCAAAAAAAGCCCTAGAATTACTCGAAATAGACCCTATAGGATTAGATGAAGTAGATAGAAAGATGCTACTTTCAATTATAGATAAATTTAATGGGGGTCCAGTTGGGTTAGATACACTGTCTGCATCAATAGGAGAGGAATCTTCAACAATCGAGGATGTTTATGAACCATACTTATTACAATTAGGGTTTTTAAAAAGAACACCTAGGGGAAGAATGTTAACAAAGAGATGTTACGATCATTTACATAAAAAAGCTCCAAATTTAGATTAAAAAATACCATTTAAGAAGATGACAAGTGAGGATTCATAAATGAATAAAAATAAATTCTTTTTTAAACTACCTGAAGAATTAATTGCACAAACACCTTTAAAAAAACGTGATAACTCAAGGTTATTAATATTAGATAAGGAAACAGGGGATATTAAACATAAAAAATTTAAGGATATATATAATTATCTTGAAAAGGGAGATACATTAATCTTAAATAATACGCGGGTTATACCTGCTAGGCTATTTGGTAATAGGGAAGACACCTTATCACCCATTGAAATACTACTTCTTAGAAGAATTGAAAAAGACAAATGGGAAGTACTTGTAAAACCAGGAAAGAAAGCTAAAGTAGGACATGTTATAGTATTTGGAGATGGGTTACTAATAGGAGAAATAGTGGAAATACTTGATGATGGTAATCGAATAATAAGATTTAAATATAAAGGAATATTTGAAGAAATTTTAGATCAATTAGGTACAATGCCTTTACCTCCTTATATAAAGGTACAATTGAAGGACCAAGAGAGATATCAAACCATATATTCGAAAATTGAAGGATCTGCCGCAGCTCCTACAGCGGGATTGCATTTTACCCAGGAGCTTTTAAACAAAATTAAAGGCAAGGGAGTTAATATAGCATTCATAACTCTGCATGTTGGATTAGGAACCTTTAGACCGGTAAAAGAAGAAAAAATCGAAGAGCATAAAATGCATTCTGAATTTTATGAGATTACTCAAGAGATAGTAGATTTAATAAATGAAACAAAAAGAAATAATAAAAAAGTTTTTGCTGTGGGTACTACTACTGTACGCACTTTAGAAACAGCAGCCTATGATATAGGAAAAATTAAGGCTAGTTCTGGATGGACAGATATTTTTATATTTCCAGGATATAAATTTAAAATAGTGGATTCGATGATTACTAATTTTCATTTACCAGAATCTACTTTATTGATGCTTGTTTCTGCATTTTCAGATCGAAATAAAATATTAAGAGCATATGAAGAAGCAATCTCTGAGAAATATAGATTTTTTAGTTTCGGTGATGCCATGTTAATAAATTAGGAGGTAAAGCTATATGGCTATTAAATATGAATTAATAAAGGAATGCAAGCAAAGCGGAGCTAGATTAGGTAAATTACAAACTACTCATGGTGTAATAGATACTCCTATTTTTATGCCAGTAGGCACACAAGCTACTGTAAAAAGTATGACTCCTGAAGAACTTAAAGAATTAGGATCACAAATTATATTAAGTAATACCTATCATTTATATTTAAGACCTGGACATGAACTTATTAATGAAGCTGGTGGTTTACATAAATTCATGCATTGGGATGGGCCAATATTAACTGATAGTGGAGGCTTTCAAGTTTTTAGCCTAAATGATTTAAGAAAAATAAATGAGGAAGGGGTAACCTTTCGTTCTCATTTAGATGGTTCTAAACACTTTATTAGTCCTGAAAAGGCAATTGAAATACAAAACGCCTTAGGCTCAGATATAATAATGGCTTTTGATGAATGTACTCCCTATCCTAGTAGTTACGAATATGCTAAAAGTTCACTTGAAAGAACAATTAGATGGGCTAAGAGATGTAAGGAAGCCCATCAAAGAGAAGATGTTCAAGCTTTATTTGGTATTATACAGGGGGGAGAATATAAAGACTTAAGGGAAAAAAGTGTTAAGGAGATGATTGAGCTTGAACTGCCAGGGTACTCTATAGGAGGTCTCAGTGTAGGAGAGCCTAAAGAATTAATGTATGAAGTTCTAGATTACACTATTCCTTTAATGCCTAAAAATAAACCTCGCTATTTAATGGGTGTGGGCAGCCCGGATGCATTGATAGAAGGAGCTATTCGCGGTATTGATATGTTTGATTGCGTGCTTCAAACTAGAATTGCAAGGAATGGGACTGCTATGACTAATAATGGAAAGGTGGTGATTAAAAACGCAAAATATGAGAGGGATTTTTCTCCCTTAGACACAAAATGTGAATGTTATACCTGTAAGAATTATTCAAAAGCATATTTAAGACATCTATTTAAAGCTAAAGAAATATTAGGACCTCGCTTAATCTCATATCATAATTTATATTTTTCTTTAGATCTAATGAGAAATATTAGAAATGCCATTAAGGAAGATAGGTTATTAGATTATAAAAAAGAATTCTTTGAAAATTATGGATATAAAGATTAAATTAAATTATTTTTTATATAAAAGAGGAATTTATATTTTTATGTTGAATTTAATACTAATATACATTAGAAGTATGTAAAGGAGGGAATTTAATGCCGCAACAATTAGTATCTTTATTACCAATAATTTTAATGTTTGTTATTTTTTATTTCCTTATTATTCGTCCACAGCAAAAAAAGGATAAAAAAATTAAGGAAATGAGAGCTAACTTAAAAACCGGTAATCAGGTTATTACCATCGGTGGAATTTATGGGAAAATATTAAATATTCATGATGATATAATAACTATTGAAGTTGGTGGAGATAAAGTAAAGCTTAAAATGGGTAGATGGGCTATTGCAGAAGTAACTGAAGAATAATATAAAAAAACTATTGTTTTATAAAACAATAGTTTTTTTATTTAGCAATTTTATATAATAGTTTTTTCTTAAACAAAAGGTTATTATTCGTCAAATAATATGTTTAAATAATTAAATTATGTAATAAAACTTCATTTTGAGAATAAATATTCAGTAAGGAAAGAATTTGGAGGTGAATTAAATGAAAAAGATATTTCCAGTATCAAGGAAATCTGATTCACAAAGAAGCTTTAGTATAAGCCTTTTATTAAAAGGAATTGTTTTTGCTTTTTTGTTTTCTCTTTTATGTTTTTTAATTTTATCCATTATACTTTCATTTACAAGTATATCTGAAAGTATAATTAAACCTGCATCATACATTGTAATGATAGTAAGTATAGTTATAGCAAGTGGATATGTAGCTCAAAGAGTAAATAAAAAGGGATGGATACATGGTGGAGTTACTGGACTATTATATATTTTAGTTTTAACTATAATAGGATATTTTACTGGGGGAGGATTTATATTTGACCAATTACTTATATCTAGAATTTTACTTGGTATAGTTGCTGGTTCAATAGGAGGTATCTTAGGTATAAATCTAAAATAATATAATTAAAAAACAAAGACATACTTTTCACTATTTTTTATATATGATATAATATTAATAATTACGGCTAGTTAGGAGTGAAAAGAATGAAACACATTAAAACCATTACTAAAAAAAGAGATTTAAAGAAAACAATAGACAAGGGTGGATGTGGAGAATGTCAAACCTCATGTCAGTCAGCTTGTAAAACTTCCTGCACTGTTGGTAACCAAAGTTGTGAAAATATATAATATACATAACTAAAATATCAAGTAGGCAGTAATATTGGGTATACCTAATATTTACTGCTATTTTTTAGTAGTAAGTTCTTATTTAAGGGAGGTTTACATTTTGTCATTAATTCATAAATTTAATATAGATAATATATATATAGTACTTGATATAAATAGTGGTGCAGTACACCAGGTAGATATAATAACTTATGATGTTCTTGACTATTATCCAGATTCACCAAAGGAAGCTATTATAAATAAATTACAAAATAAATATAATGCAAAAGAAATAGAAGAGGTTATTGAGGAGTTAGATCAGCTTGTGAATGAGGAATTATTATTCTCAAAGGATACCTATGGTGAATTGACCACTAAAATTAATAATAATAAAGTAATTAAGGCAATATGTCTTCATATTGCCCATGATTGTAATATTAGATGTAAATATTGTTTTGCTTCTCAGGGGGATTTTAAAGGACAGAGATCACTAATGTCCAGTGAGGTTGGCAAGAAAGCAATAGATTTTTTAATAGAGAACTCAGGCAATAGAAGAAATCTAGAAGTAGATTTTTTTGGTGGAGAACCTTTATTAAATTTTGATGTTGTTAAAGATATTGTAAGTTATGCAAGAAATATTGAAAAGGAAAATAATAAAAACTTTAGATTTACAATCACTACTAATGCTACACTATTAACAGATGAGATTATGAAATATATAAATGATAATATGGATAATATTGTTTTAAGTATTGATGGGAATAAAAATACAAATGATTATATGAGAAGTACTAAAAATGGAAAGGGAACATATGATGTTATTCTTCCCAAAATAAAAAAAATGGTGGAAAATAGAGGTGATAAAAGCTATTATGTAAGAGGTACATTTACTAAGCATAATATTGATTTTTCAAAGGATGTTATCCATCTAGCTGATCAAGGTTTTAAACAAATTTCAGTAGAGCCAGTAGTGACAGATCCAGAACAAGAGTATGCATTAAGTCAAGAGGATCTTCCTTTTATCTTTAAAGAGTATGAAAAATTAGCAAAGGAATATTTGCAAAGGAAAAATAATGATATTGGTTTTAATTTTTTCCATTTTATGATTGATCTTTTTCAAGGTCCTTGCATACAAAAACGACTTTCTGGTTGTGGTGCAGGAAATGAGTATATAGCTATTACTCCTGAAGGTGATATATATCCATGCCACCAATTTGTAGGAGATCTAGATTTTAATATGGGTAGTGTTTTTGAAAGTAAATTAAATAGTAGCATACAAAATAATTTTAAAGAGGCTAATGTACTTAAAAAGGATAAATGCAGTAAATGTTGGGCAAGATTTTATTGCAGTGGTGGTTGTCATGCTAATGCATATAATTTTAATAAAGATATACTTATTCCATATGATGTAGGTTGTGAGATGGAGAAGAAAAGATTAGAATGTGCACTAATGATACAAGCTCAATTATTATAGTGATTCTTGCAATTAATTATTGTTATTTGACCTAATTTTTGAAAAGATATATAATTATTTTATTGAAATTCGAGGGGGTAAGTGGATGAACCTGAAATACATCATTATATTTATACTTATTATAGCTATCTTAGCTTTAGGGGTGTTTACATCTTTTAATGGGCTATCTATAGGAAACTACGATATTATACCTATGAAAGAAGTCATAAAATTAGGATTAGACCTAAGAGGTGGCGTTTATGTAGTTTTAGAAGCACAAGAAACAGAAGAGGATCCTATTAATGATGAAAAAATGTCCCGGGCAATTGCCACTATTCGTCAAAGAGTGGATGGACTAGGAGTTGCTGAAGCAAATGTCTCAAAACAAGGGGATAATAGAATTAGAGTATCAATACCTGATATTCAAGATCAAGAAAGTGCATTGGAATTAATAGGGAAAACTGCACAATTAGAGTTTATTGGTCCAGATGAGGAAGTTATACTTACTGGAGCACAAGTAGTTGATTCTAAGGCGGTATATCAAAAAAGTGAAATGGGAGTGGAACAACCAGTTGTAACTCTTGAATTTAATGATGAGGGTACAAAAGCTTTTGCAGATGCAACAGAAAAATTCATTAAACAGCCAATTGCTATTGTATTAGATGGAGAAGTAATTTCTTCACCAAATGTTCAGAATGTAATTACTAATGGCGAAGCTATAATTACAGGACAAAACAGTTTACAAGAAGCTGCAGATTTATCTACCCTAATTCGGGCTGGGGCTTTACCTGTTACACTAAAAGCTGTAGAAATTCGTTCTGTTGGACCAACTCTTGGACAAGATTCACTATCAAAAAGTCTTACTGCCGCATTAATAGGTATTCTATTAGTATTTTTATTTATGATTATATATTATAGATTACCTGGATTTATAGCAAGTATAGCACTAGTGTTTTATGTTTTATTGTTCTTTACTATCCTAGTAGGCATTAATACAACATTAACTCTACCTGGTATAGCAGGACTTATTCTTTCAATAGGACTAGCAGTAGATGCAAATGTAATTATTTTTGAAAGAATCAAAGAAGAATTAAAATTGGGAAAAACTCTAAGAACTGCATTAGATTCTGGTTTCTCTCGTGCCTTAACAAGTATTTTAGATTCAAATATTACAACAATAATTGCTGGTGCAGTATTATTTTTCTTTGGGACAGGACCTATTAAAGGATTTGCTGTAACACTTATGATTGGAATTGGTGTAAGTATGTTTACAGCAATAATTATAACTCGTTATTTGCTCCGATTAGTTATTAAAATGAATATATTCTCCAATACAAAACTATATGGGGCAGGAGGTAAATAGATGAAAATTATTGAATATAGAAAATTATGGTTTGCAATATCGGCAATGATTATCATTATAGGTGGTATTATTCTAAGCATTAATGGATTAAACTTTGGTATAGACTTTGCTGGAGGAACAATTATTAATATTGATTTGCATCAGACCTTTGAAGTATCTGAAATAAGAGATATTACTGATACATTTGATGAAAGAGCAGATATAACTTATTCTGGTGATGATAGAGAACAAGTTATAATTCAAACACAGGAATCTTTATCAAATGGACAGCGAAAAGAGATTTTTTCCCAATTTCAAAACAAGTATAATTTAACCGAAAAAGACTTGTTATCAATAGATCAGGTTGATCCCATTATTGGAGATGAGTTAAAAAATCAAGTACTTATAGCTGTATCTATAGCTGTAATTGCTATGCTAATTTATATAACCTTTAGATTTGAATTATCCTTTGCTCTATCAGCTATTATTGCTTTAACTCATGATATGTTAATAGTATTAGCTTTTTATACAATTATGAGAATACAAGTAAATGCTCCCTTTATAGCTGCTATGTTAACAATTTTGGGTTATTCTATAAATGATACAATTGTTATTTTTGATAGAATAAGGGAAAATAGAAAAAGATTTAAGAAGAATGATTATAAAAATTTAGTAAATACTAGTATTTCTCAAAGTATAGCACGCTCTATCAACACATCTTTAACTACACTTATTACTATTACTGTACTGTATATATTAGGAGTTGAAGCTATTAGGAACTTTGCATTACCATTAATCGTTGGATTTTTATCTGGAACCTACTCATCTATTTTTATAGCAAGTCCTGTATGGTATATGTTAAAAACTAGAAAACAAGGTAATCCTAGGGCGGTATAGTATTATAATATTTGTATCTAGTTATGTTATTTTTAGGAGGTAATTGTGATGGATTTAAAAGAAAAAATTAGAGTAATACAAGACTTTCCAGAAAAGGGAATTAGATTTAAAGATATTACTCCATTATTACAAGACAAAGATGCTTTAAAAGAATCTATAGTTCAAATGAAAAAATTAACTGAAAAGCTAGATGCAGATATAGTGGTAGGACCAGAAGCTAGAGGATTTATTTTCGGTACTCCCTTAGCATATGCAATGAATTTAGGATTTGTACCTGTACGAAAACCAGGTAAATTACCCTGCGAAGTTGTTTCCCAAGGTTATTCTTTAGAATATGGTAAGGATTCATTGGAAATACACAAAGATGCAATTATTTCCGGTCAGAGAGTGGTTATTGTTGATGACCTACTCGCAACAGGTGGAACCCTATTGTCTACGGCTAAATTAGTAGAAAAATTAGGAGGGGAAGTTGTAGGGATACTCTTTCTTATCGAACTTACGTATTTAAATGGTAGAGAAACCTTAAAAGGATATAATGTAGAATCCTTAATTACTTTTTAAGAAGCTGGTTTAAACCGGCTTTCTTTTTAATTTTTTTTAGGTAAATAAGTAATCTTTGTATATTAATTATGGTTATTCATAGTGAATAATAATGTTTAAACTAATTAAATTTAGAAATATGTTTAAAGTGATATATTATGTTTTTCTTCTTCAATTTATGATTTATATAAAGCAAGTGAAGAATAAAAGGGTTGTAAAGTATTTGACTAATATAATATAATAATGGAAATACATTTTTTTTAGATTAAAAGTTTAGAGAGTAGGATTGCTTATGATAGAAAAATTAAAAGAAAAAATTAGAGAATACTATAAAGATGCCGATCTATCACTAGTAGAAAAAGCCTATAATCTTGCTCAAGAAGCACATAAAGAGCAAAAGAGGGTATCTGGGGAAGATTATATAAATCATCCTATTTCTGTTGCTTATATATTAGCTGATCTACAATTAGATACTGCAACTATAACTGCTGGAATTCTTCACGATGTTATAGAAGACACTCCCTATAGTTTTGAGGATATTAAAAAGGAATTTGGTGAAGAGGTTGCGGTTTTAGTCGATGGAGTTACTAAATTAAGTAAATTAGATTTTGTATCTAGAGAAGAGCAACAGGCTGAAAATCTTAGAAAAATGCTAATTGCTATGGCTAAGGATATAAGAGTGATCTTGATTAAATTAGCTGACAGATTACATAATATGAGAACAATGAAGCATATGCCACCTAATAAACAAAAAGCAAAGGCACAGGAGACATTAGAAATATTTGCTCCGATAGCTCATAGACTTGGAATTTCTAAAATAAAATGGGAATTAGAGGATTTATCCCTTCGATATATTGATCCAGAGGGTTACTATGCCTTAGTAAATAAAGTTGCTACAAAAAGAAAAGAAAGAGAAGAATACATCCAATATGTAATTGATACTTTAAATAGAAAATTAGATGAAATGGATATTGTTACAGATATTCAGGGAAGACCTAAACATTTTTATAGTATATATAGTAAGATGGTTTATAAAAATAAAGATTTTGGTCAAATTTTTGATTTGATTGCTGTTAGAATAATTGTCGATAATATAAAGGATTGCTATGGGGTATTAGGTATTGTACATACATTATGGAAACCAATACCGGGTCGTTTTAAGGATTATATTGCTATGCCTAAGGTAAATATGTATCAATCGCTTCATACCACAGTTATAGGTCCGAAAGGAGACCCTGTTGAAATTCAAATAAGAACATGGGAGATGCATAGGACTTCTGAATATGGGATTGCCGCACACTGGAAATATAAGGCAGGAAAAAATTCAACAGATGATTTCGAACGTAAATTGACTTGGTTAAGACAGCTTATGGAGATGCAAGGGGATTTATTGGATTCTCGAGAGTTTATGGAAACCTTAAAAATAGATTTATTTACAGACGAAGTATTTGTATTTACTCCTAAGGGAGATGTAATAAACTTACCTAAGGGATCTTCTCCCATTGATTTTGCGTATACAATTCACAGTGCTATTGGAAACCAATGTGTTGGAGCAAAGGTAAATGGTAAAATTGTCCCTTTAGATTATAAATTGCAAAATGGTAATATTGTAGAAGTCTTGACCTCATCAAATTCTAATGGTCCTAGTAGAGACTGGCTTAATATTGTAAAAAGTTCACAAGCTAGAAATAAAATTAGACAATGGTTTAAAAAAGAAAAAAGAGATGAAAACATACAAAAGGGTAAAGAAATCTTAGAAAAGGAAGTTAGAAGACAAGGATACCAATATTCTGAACTTTTTAAAACGGATTGGACTGAAAATTTATTAAAAAAATTTAACTATAATTCTATAGATGATTTATATGCTACTGTAGGTTATGGCGGTTTAACATTAAACCAAATATTATTTCCTTTAAAGGAAGAGTATAACAAAGCTCATGGAAAATCAAAAAACAAAGATAACCTTGATATAAAACAATTTAAAAAAAGTTCCAAAGAAAAATCTGCTACATTAAATGGAGTAAAAGTTTCGGGCTTTCGAGATATGGCTGTGCGTTTTTCAAAATGTTGCAATCCTGTTCCAGGGGACAAGATTATCGGCTATATAACTAGAGGAAGAGGTGTATCTATCCATAGGGCAGACTGTACTAATATAAATAACTTTGGAGGTACAGAAAGAATTGTAGATGTATCTTGGGAAAGTGATGCAAAGGTGAATTATCAAGCTGAAATACAAATAAAAGCCAAGGATCAACAGGGTCTTATTTCAAATGTATCAAATGTACTTGCTGAAACGAAAATTCCTGTTACAGCTATGAATGCTAGGACTACAAAAAATGGGACTGCTTATATAAATCTGACCTTGGAAGTAAAAGGAGCAGAAGAATTAGATAAACTGTTAAAGGGCTTTAATAAAATAAAAGGGGTTATATCAACTCATCGAATATAAAAGAGGTGTATAGACTTGAGGGCAATTATTCAGAGAGTGAATTCCGCAAATGTTCAGGTTAATAATATGGAAATTGGGAAAATTAATAAGGGACTTTTAGTTTTTTTAGGAGTTAAGGAAGATGATAGTGATGAGGATCTATTATATTTAGTTGATAAGGTTATTAATCTTCGTATATTTGAAGATGAGGAAGATAAAATGAATTTATCTCTAATGGATGTGAAGGGAGAGCTTTTAGTTGTATCTCAATTCACACTTTATGGGGATTGCAAAAAAGGAAGAAGACCAAGTTTTGCAAAGGCTGCAAAACCTGGGAAAGCAAAATCTTTATATGAGAAATTTATTGTTGAAACTCAAAAAAGGGGATTCAATACTCAGCAAGGTGAATTTCAAGCACATATGATAATAAATATAAAAAATGATGGACCAGTAACTATATTATTAGATAGTGAAAAAAAGTTTTAATTTATTAGGAGGGAATAAAATGATTTTAGAAATAGTACCTGTTGGAATGTTAGCAGCAAATTGTTATATTATAGGCTGTGAAGATACAAAAATGGGACTTATGATAGATCCAGGAGGAGATGCTTTAAACTTATTATCTAAAATTAAAAAGTTAGATTTAAATATTAAATATATTATACTTACCCATGGACATCATGATCATATAGGTGCAGTGAATGAGATAAAGAAAAAAACAAATGCATTAATTGCTATACACGAATTAGATAAAGAAATGCTAAAAGATGAAAATAATTTAGAAAATAACATTGGTAGAAAAATTACTATTGCATCTTATGATATTGATTTAAAGGACGGAGATAAATTATCTATTGGAAATATAAATCTTAAAATCATTCATACTCCAGGGCATTCGCCAGGTGGAATTAGTATATTAACAGATGGAGCTGTATTTACAGGAGATACTTTATTTGCAGGTTCTATTGGTAGGACAGATTTTTATAAGGGAAACATGGAAGATATTTTATATTCCATAAGAAACAAATTATTTACACTACCAGAAGATACAAAGGTATATCCTGGTCATGGTCCTGCTTCAACTATAAAAAGAGAAAAAAATACAAATCCCTTTTTTATCTAATAGAAATATTACTACTTTGTATTTACTCTTTTTTATTTAAGAATATATTTAATACTTTTAGTATTGGCAATTTAAATAAGGTGAGAATATGTATTATATAAAAATTCAGGGACATCCCTTTGAAAATGAAATAAGAGAAATGATGTTGCAATATTTTCACGGTGAAAATATAAAGATATTAAAAGATTATAAGTCAATCTATACAAATGAGGACTATGTTATAACAAGTGCAATGAAAGAAAAAAGTAATTACTACATTATATATACTTTAATAGAAAAGGATGGGCAAAAAATTTCTAAAGAAGAATTGCAAGTGCCCATTCCTTTGTTATGTACTAAAACAATAAAAGACAAATTAATAAAAAGAAAGCTTAAAATTACTTTGTATTATGCGATGAAGATTGGGTTTAATAGAACTTTACCCTGGGGGATTTTAACAGGCATAAGACCAACTAAAATAGTGCATAAACTAATTAATGAGGGTATTACTGATGAAAAAATTATTGGTATTTTGAAAAGCAATTATTTATTAACACATAAAAAAGCGATATTATTAATGGATGTAACAAGATATGAAAGAGATATTATATATCCTACTAATAAAAACAAGATTGGTTTATATATAGGTATACCTTTTTGTCCTTCAAGATGTATCTATTGTTCTTTTTTATCTTCTGTACTAGGGAAAAATAGGGATATTCTAAAGGAATATTTAGAGGCATTAAAGGTTGAAATCAGAGAAATTGGTGAGTATATAAATAAGAATAATATAAATATAGAATCTATATATATAGGCGGAGGAACTCCTACTATATTAAATTCAAATGAATTAAAAGAATTATTGAGTACAATTGAGAAAGAAATTGATATAAATCAAGTAAAAGAATATTCATTAGAAGCTGGAAGGCCAGATACTATTAATAAAGATAAACTAAAAATAGCTATTCAACATAGAGTTAATAGAATTAGTATTAATCCACAAACGATGAATGAGAATACTTTAATAAATATAGGCAGAATGCATTCCCCTGAAGATATTATAAAATCCTATAAATTAGCACGGGAAGTAGGCTTTTCAATTATAAATATGGATTTAATTTTAGGATTACCAGGAGAGAACACAGATATTGTAAAAGAAACTTTAAAACAAATAGAAGAACTACAACCAGAAAATTTGACAATTCATACTATGTCTATTAAAAAGGGTTCAGAGTTAAAGGCAAAATTAGGAAATATTAAATTTGATCAAGAGGAAAATATAACAGAGATGCTTGAAGCTACACAGGATTTTGCTGTTAAAAATGGGTACATTCCTTATTATCTTTATAGACAAAAATATATGATGGGTAACTTAGAAAATGTTGGTTATTGTAAAAAAGATTATAAAAGCATATATAATATTCAAATGATGTCTGAAAAACAAACAATTATAGGATTAGGGGCAGGCTCTGTGACAAAAGTTATATTTCTAGATGAAGATAGAATTGAAAGAATGCCTAATGTAAAAGATATAAAACAATACATTCAAAGGATCCATGAATTGATAAATAGAAAACTATTGCTACTAAATAGCTTGTATAAGCCAAATTAATATAATGTTGACAGAAATAAGAGAAGAGCTTATAATAATTAACAACATTTAATTAATAATTACATAAAAAATGTATTGAAAGAGATAGTACACTAAGAAAGATCATCAGGGAAAAAATGTCTAGACTGAAAACATTTTTAGGTCGGAATTAGTGGAATGACCCTCTTGAACTGGTGAGTTGAAAAATAGTAAATTCATTCGTATTCCTGCGTTAAAGGTAAAAGTGGGATTAATTCCAATCAGGGTGGCACCACGGGCGAGCTCTCGTCCCTGACATTGTATAAAACTATGTCAGAGACGAGAGTTTTTTGTTAATTAATAATTAAATATATAGGAGGTATAACAAATGTTAACTAAAGCTTCAAGAGGAACTAAGGATATTATTCCAGCAGAAATCTATAAATGGCATTTTATTGAGAAGACTATTAGGGAATTGTGTGATACTTTTGGATATAAGGAAATTCGAACTCCAGAATTTGAGCATACTGAGCTATTTGAAAGAGGGGTGGGAGATACAACAGATATTGTACAAAAAGAAATGTACTCCTTTCAAGATAAAGGAGGAAGAAATATTACCTTAAAGCCGGAAGGGACTTCCCCAGTAGTTAGAGCTTTTATTGAAAACAAACTTTATGCCGATGCTCAGCCTACAAAATTATACTATATTACTCCTGCATTCAGGTATGAAAGACCACAAGCAGGTCGTTTAAGAATTCACCACCAATTTGGCATTGAGGTCTTTGGAAGCCAACATCCTTCTATTGATGCTGAAGTAATTAGTGTAGCCCTTGCTCTTTATGATAAATTAGGTCTAAAAAATCTTATGCTACATATTAATAGTGTAGGTTGTCCTAATTGTAGAATAAAATATAATAATATTCTAAAAGAATATCTACATACAAGGTTATCAAGTTTATGTGGTACATGTAATGAAAGATATGAAAAGAATCCGATGCGTATATTGGATTGTAAAGTTGAAAGCTGCCAAAATGAGTTGAGGGATGCACCCTTAATGATTGACTATCTATGTGAGGAATGTTCAATTCATTTTAATGCATTGCAAAATTACTTAAACAAATTAGAAATTGACTTTGTAATTGACTCAAGTATAGTGAGAGGTCTTGATTATTATACAAAAACAGCCTTTGAAATAATTTCTAAGGAAATTGGTGCACAAGGTACAGTATGCGGAGGAGGTAGATATGATGGACTTATAGAAGAAGTTGGAGGTCCTCCTACTCCTGGGATAGGTTTTGGAATGGGAATCGAAAGACTTTTATTATCACTTGAAAACCAAAATATACCTATTGAAAATCCAAAGAATTTTGATTTGTATATAGCTACTTTAGGAAAAGAAGCTGATGAAAAAGCTTTTCAAATTATTTACAAGCTAAGAAAGATGGATATCAAAGCAGAGAAAAATTATATGGATAGAAGTTTGAAGGCTCAACTAAAATATGCTAATAAAATAAATGCTAAATATGTTTTAATACTTGGGGAAGAAGAAATTATAAATGACACAGCAATTTTAAAAGATATGATAACTGGAGAGCAAAAAAATGTAAATATATCATTAATTAAAGAAATTATGTTTGATATCTTTGGAAAAGAGGAGGGAAAAAATGTATAAAAACATGAAAACTTCAAAACGCACCCATACATGTGGTACATTAAGTACAAAAAATATTGGAGATATTGTTAAAGTTACGGGATGGGTTCAAAGACGAAGAGATCTTGGTGGTTTAATTTTTGTAAATTTGCGAGATCGTAGCGGGATTATACAAGTAGTTTTTGATAAGGACATTAGTGAGAAGGCTTTTGAAACAGCTAGCGATATTAGAAATGAATTTGTTCTATCTATTGTAGGAAAGATAACTCCTAGAGAAGAAGGTCAAAATAATGAAAATATTCTTACAGGGTATATAGAGATAAAAGCAGAACAACTAGATATATTAAATACTGCCCAAACACCACCAATATATATAGAGGATGAAGATAATATATCAGAGAATATTCGTTTAAAATATAGATACCTTGATCTAAGAAAGCCAAAAATGCAGAATATATTAATGGTGCGTCATAGAATTAGTAAAACTATACGTGACTACCTAGATCAAAAAGGATTTATTGAGATTGAAACTCCTATCCTGACTAAACCAACACCTGAGGGTGCTAGGGATTTTTTAGTACCTAGTAGAGTACAGATGGGAAGATTTTTTGCTTTGCCCCAGTCCCCTCAATTGTTTAAACAAATACTAATGGTATCCGGTATGGATCGTTATTTTCAAATTGTTAAATGCTTTAGGGATGAAGATTTAAGAGCAGATCGACAACCAGAATTTACTCAAATAGATATAGAAATGTCATTTGTTAATGAAGAGGATATTATTAGCATAAATGAAGGATTAATTGCAGAAGTTTTTAAAAAGATAAGGAATTATGATATAACAACACCTATACAACGGATGACCTATCAAGAGGCAATGGATAGATTTGGGTCGGATAAACCAGATATACGCTTTGGCTTTGAATTAAAGGACTTAACTAATATAGTAACTAATAGTGATTTTAAAGTTTTCAGTAATGCAATTGCTAGTGGAGGTAGTGTTAGGGCAATTAATGCAAAGGGTTGTGGAGAAAAGTTTAGTAGAAGAGAGATTGATGCTCTGGGTGAATTTGTTAAATTATACAAGGCAAAGGGTTTAGCTTGGATAAATGTTAAGGAGAATTCCGTTAAATCACCAATTTCTAAATTTCTTGAGGAAAGCGAGTTAGAAAATATAATTAAAACTATGGAGGCGGAGGAAGGAGACCTTATTTTAATTGTAGCTGATCAAAAACAGATTGTTTATGATGCATTAGGTCAATTAAGATTAGAGCTCTCTAGAAAATTACAATTAACTGATAATACTGAGTTTAAATTTTTATGGATAACAGAATTTCCCTTACTTGAATTTGATCATGAAGAAGAAAGATATACTGCTATGCACCATCCATTCACTTCACCTCTTGAGGATGATATATATATACTAGAAAGCGATCCAGGAAAGGCAAGGGCTAAGGCATATGATTTAGTAGTAAATGGAGTTGAATTAGGAGGCGGCAGTATACGAATCCATAGTAGTGAATTACAGGAAAAGATGTTTAATGTATTAGGGTTTACAAAGGATAAGGCATGGGAACAATTTGGATTTTTAATGGAAGCATTTAAATATGGTACACCCCCCCATGGAGGAATTGCTTTTGGCTTAGATCGTCTTGTTATGATGTTAACTAATACAGAGAATATAAAGGATGTTATTGCTTTTCCTAAAACTCAAAACCATTCTTGCTTAATGACTGAAGCTCCTTCAATTGCCGAAGAAGAAAGATTAGAAGAATTAGGCATAAATATAAAAGAGAAAGAATAAAAAACAACAAAAAACAAGCTTATAGCTTACATTGACATGAATGTTCTCTTGCATTATAATATATACTGAATAGGGGTATAAGATATTAGTAATATTAGTGCTATTATAATTTAGTAGGAGGTAGAAATGATTTCTAAGGAAAAAGATAATGAAGCCTTATTAAATAGATTAAAGAGGATAGAAGGTCAAGTTAAGGGCATTCAAAAGATGGTTGAAAATGGGAAATACTGCAGTGATATACTTATACAGATAACTGCTGCAAAAGCAGCATTAGAAAAAGTTGGAGGCATTATTTTAGAAGAACATTTAAAGACCTGTATTAAGGGAGCAGTTGAGGAAAACAAGGATGAAGAAGTAGATGAACTAATTAAAATTATGCTTAAATATATGAAATAGAGGGGTGAACGGTATGCGGGAAACAGGAACTATAGTTAAAATTGAAAATGGACTGGCTAAAGTGCAAATTAAACGCCATACAGCCTGTGGTGACTGTGGAGCTTGCCAAATTGGACAAGAAAAACTTGTGATGGAGACATTAGCAAAAAACCCTGTATCAGCAAAAATTGGTGATCAAGTAGAGATTGAAACAGAAACAACTAATGTTTTAAAAGCCTCTTTAATTATTTATACCTTTCCTCTTTTAATGTTTATAATAGGTAGTTTATTAGGTTATTCTTTTGCAAACTATATGGATTTAAATAAATTGAATAATTACATCGGGTTTGGAGCGGGAATACTTTTCACTCTAATATCATATATAGTGATAAGAAATAATGAAAAAAGATTTATTAGTGATAAAGCTTTCCAACCCATTATATGTAAAGTGATTGATTAATAAAATTTTTATACAATATAAAGACCGAGTAATTTTACTCGGTCTTTATATTTGTGGGAAGAAATCGAAAAGTATTAAGGTGTTTCAGGGGTTATCATGTTATATTGATTTATTACCCTAATATAATAATTATTAAACAATGTTTTTGTTTGTTTTTTAAAAATATACATATAATAAAAATAAGGGGTGGTGGTTATTTTGAATTTCAAAAAATCTTCTATAGGTAATCTGGTATATTATAAAATACCGTCCTTTGAAGAAACAGGGCTTGTTAAGCATGGTTTTTCTACAAGATTAGGTGGCGTAAGTAGTGCTCCACTGTATAGTTTAAATTTAGGTACGAAAAAAAATGATAAAAAAGAGAATATATTCAAAAATTATACATTGCTAAGCCAGGCATTAGAAATTCCAATAGAACATATGGTATTTTCAGATCAAGTACATGGAGATAAGGTATTAAAGGTTGATAAATCTCATAGAGCTAATAACCTCTTTAGTAATAATAAGATTGTAGGTGTTGATGGGCTAATTACTGAAGAAAAAGAGGTTGCTTTAGTAACCTTTTATGCAGATTGTGTGCCACTATTTTTTATAGATCCTGTTCAAAAGGCAATAGGGTTATCCCATGCAGGTTGGAAAGGAACTATAAGTAAAATAGGACAAAAAACCCTATATCAAATGATTAAATACTTTTCTACAAAGCCTGAAGATTGTTTAGTTGCTATAGGTCCATCTATTGGTTCTTGTTGCTTTGAGGTAGGGGGTGAAGTAATAGAGCAAATAAATTTAAATTTTGTTAATCCAAAACAATACTATACTTTAAAGGATAACGGTAAATATATGGTTGATTTATGGAAGCTCAATCAAGACCAATTGATTGAAATGGGAGTTCAATTAAAGAATATTACTATTAGTGATATATGTACAAAATGTAATAAGGAAATCTTTTTCTCTCATAGAGGAGATAATGGTAATACAGGTAGTCTAGCTGCATTATTACAATTAATTTAATAGTATTTACTTTTTTAATAACAAATATTTTATATTTGAATTCGCGTGCTTTTTGCACGCTTTTCTTTTGCATATTTTAAAAAAAATTTGGGAAATCTAAGAATACAATATAAAAAGAGAGGTGAAAGTCATGCCATTAGGCATTCTTTTATTAAGCATATTGACTATACTTATTTTATTTGGATTCGCTCATACAGTTTTAGATAGAATGCGTTTAAATGATAAAACTGCAGTATTATTTCTCGTTGCAATGATAATAGGAACATTTATTCCTAATATACCCTTAGGAAATAGAATGAGTCTGAACTTAGGTGGTGCTATAATACCAATTGCTTTAGCTATATATTTATTTATTAAAGCAGGTACAGGAAAAGAAAAATCTCGAGCGATTATAGCTTCAATAATTTCAGCTATAGTAATATTTTTTATTAGCACCTTTTTTACTGGTGAGGAATATTCAACTATTTTTAGTGATCCCTTCTTAATTTATGGTGTAATAGGTGGTTTAATTGCTTATATTATAGGAAGATCTAGAAGATCTGCCTTTATTGCAGGTATCATGGGGATTGTCTTAGCAGATATTGCTCAAGTGATTTTAAATGTTTATAATAATGTACCTGGAGTTATAAAAATTGGTGGTGCTGGAGTAATAGATGCTATCGTAATATCAGGAATTATTGCAGTACTGCTTGCAGAATTTATTGGTGAAGCAAGAGAAAAAATGCAAGGAGGTACTAATAAAAAGAATATGACATTTAATCATTCTGAATTTGCTAGTACTTTAGGAGATGATGAATTGAAAAAAGGTGAAAATCTACAGGATAAGGGTGGGAACAATGATGAAAAATAAGTCTAAAATAATTATATTTTCCTTTATTTTATTAATTGTTTTCACATCAACAAGTACTGTTTATGCAGATGACTGGTACGAAGAAGAAGGTTATTATACTATTTACAATAAGGAAACTAGTGATTTATTATTTATGATTGCACATGCTGTTACAACAGGGGATGAATATGTTAGTGGAGATAATAAATTATATGAAATAGTAGAGGTTAAAGATAATGGATATATCGGTTATGCAGAATATAAAGAGGATGTAAAATTACCGGAGATTTCCATTATAGAGGAACAAGCTTTAGCATTAATGCTGCAACCGGAAGATCGTAAGATCGGTCTATTTCATACCCATAGTGATGAATCCTATGAACCGTCAGATGGGCAATATAGTATAAATGGTAAAGGTGGTATATATAAAGTTGGGGAGGCACTAAAGAAGGGGTTAGAGGAAAAAGAAATTAATGTAATTCATAAACAAGATTTACATCTCCCTCATGATGCCGGTGCCTATAGAAGATCACGTCCTACCAAAGAAGAAATTTTAAAACAAAATCCTTCAGCAATTTTTGATGTTCATCGGGACGCTATACCACCTGAGCAATATGCATATGAATTAGACGGTGAAGATGCAACAAAGGTAAGGCTTGTTTTAGGACAGAAAAATCAAAATATAGAAAAAAATAAAAATTTAGCATATAAACTTAAAGCAGTTGCTGATGAAATGTATCCAGGAATGATTAAGGATATATTTATGGGTAAGGGAGGTTACAATCAAGATCTTGCTCCAAATACTATTTTATTAGAAATGGGTGCCCATAAGAATACTCGAGAAGCTGCTGAAAAAACAGCTGCATCCTTTGCGGATGTAATTAAAGTTGCTGTATTTGGTGGAGAGGAGAAAGCGCCTGCTGAAGATGGTGAACCAGGTAAGACAGTTAAAAATACTAAACCTGCTGCTACAGATAATACAGGTTCAGGAAGAGGAATTCTTATTGTCCTAGGAATAGCAGCAATTTTAGGAATAGGGTTTTTATTCATTAGTACTGGAGGCAAAGAATTACGATCAAAATTTGGTGGAACTTTTTCTAGTTTTTTAGGTAGAAAGAAAAAGTAATGGAGAGATAATTATGAATGAGTATATACCTGTAATTTCTATTGCGATAATAATGGGTCTATTAGCAAGGATAAATCTTTTAAGGACTGATTATAGACAATATCCGAGTTATCCTCAAGGTTATATATCCCATTTAACTTTAGGGATAGTAGCTGCATCTTTAGGAGCGGTTGCTATTCCTGCACTTTTAGAAAAGGATTTTTCAGCAATGACATTTCTCGCATTAGCCGCTTCACAATTTAGGGAAATTAGGAATATGGAGAGAGAAAGTTTATCCAATTTAGAGGAAACTGAATTAGTTTCTAGAGGAAAAGCATATATAGAAGATATTGCCAAGGCTTTTGAATCAAGGAATTATGTGGCGATGCTAACTGCACTTATAACAAGTTTATGTACACAACTATATCTTATTGTTATTGATAATGAAGCAAAATTTTATACTTTATATATAATCGGAGGGATTATTGGATTACTGTGCATAACTTTTCTTAGTAATATTACAAAAGGTAAGATAATAAAGGACATTGCAGATGTAAAGCAAGGTGAAATAAATTTTAAGGGACCTTTATTATGTGTAGATAATATAGTTATTATGAATATTGGATTAGATGATTCAAAAAAAATACTACAAGATAAGGCAATGGCTGTGATAATTACACCAAAGGATGATGATGCTCGAGCTACTTTGGCAAATGTTGGTCAGCGACAAGCTATACAACATAATGCGGCTGCTCAACTAGGGATAAGGAAGGATGTAGATGAACCAGACTTTACTCCATTAGCAAGACGAGACCCTGAAAATGGCAGTGTTGGTATGCTGATTTTAACGATGGAACCTGATATTGAATGTTTCATTGAGGCTGTGAATAGAGTACCAGTATTAGAAAGTTCAAAAAGAAAACCACTTGAATCTCGTGCAGGATATAAAGCTGCTGATTAAAGGAGAATATATATGGATATTGGAATAAAGGAATATATAATAGCAGTAGTTACAATTAATCCGGAAAAAGTTTCTTCTGGTGGAGTACCGGTTTTTTATGCCAAGGATGAAGAAGAAAGGAAAAAGGTAGCATTATATATAGCAAAAACAACATTAGGAATGGTACATGATTTAGATAATGGCTGTTATATTATTGTAAGACATTAAGATATTAATGAAATACATATACTTTATCCAGATACAAAAATGGAAATCCCACTATAAACCACAACAATCACAATTAAAAATAAAATTTAGTAACAGCGATTATTTAATATATTTAGGAAAAGATGAAAAAGATAATGAAATATTTGTGTTTTATTTTAAGAGAACCCATAATTATTTAATAAAAATATTTAAAAATATACTACAAGAAATATTAAATGAAAAGGATATACTCTTTTTTATACATAACGAAGAAGGGAACGAGCTTATTTGAAGATAGTTTATTATTGCTATGGAGGAGCACATTCTTCAGTAATTGCAGCTTCAATTCATGTAGGGATGCTTCCTACTAAAAGAATAGCAAAAAAAAAAGAAATCATTAGTATTCCTTATTTTGACTTAACACCTAATAGTCAAATAGGATTACCCTTATATATAGGAATAGACTCTTGGGGTAATGAAATATATTGTATGGGATGGGGAATTTTCAAGGAAAGAATTTTATCATCCATTTTATTATTAAAGAATAAGGATAGAAAATTTATATTTGATAGTATAATTTTTGTTTATGCTCTCCCCGTAGCAAACATCTTCATAAGGCTAGGGGGATTTTTGTCTAGAAGAATCGGGTTGATTTCTATTGGGAGACCATTAGTAATTATTGGGGTAAGGAAAAGATATTATGAATTCGTAGAATTAGTTAGTAAGGTAAAAGAACATAATATTAGAAAAAACCTTATTTAATATAAAACAAATATAAAACAAATATTTCTATTTGTTGACGACTAATTGTTATAATGGTATTATAACATAATATGGAATCTAATAAGCATAATCCTTTGGAGGAAAGATATGGATAAGATATTAATTAGTGGGGTAAAAAATAATAGTATAGCTGAGGAAGTTGAAATAGAATCTGGTGACTCATTATTAAGCATAAATGGCTCTTTAGTGAATGATATTATAGAATATAAATACTTAATTACAGCTGAAAAATTAGATATAGTAATAGAAAAAAGCAATAATGAAATTTGGGAAATTGAGATTGATAAAGAGTATGATGAAGATTTAGGACTGATATTCAAAAATGCAATTATTGATCAAGCGAAGGGCTGTCAGAATAAGTGTATTTTTTGTTTTATTGATCAACTACCAAAAGGGTTAAGAAAAACACTTTATTTTAAAGATGATGATACAAGATTATCATTCTTACAAGGTAATTATGTAACATTAACTAATATGAAGGAAGAAGAAATTGAAAGGATAATTAAATATAGAATTAATCCGATTAATATTTCTGTACACACAACCAATCCAGATTTAAGAAAAAGGATGCTTAACAATAAAAATGCAGGGAAATTAATGGAAACAATTAAACGCTTTGCTGATGAACAACTTATCATGAATGCTCAAATTGTTTTATGTCCTGATGTAAATGATAGAGATGAATTAAATAAATCTCTTCGGGATCTTTCTAATCTTTATCCTTATGTAAAATCAGTAACTATAGTTCCAGTTGGAATATCAAAACACCGACAAAAATTATTTCCTATGAGAGAATTTACAAAAAAGGAAACTCAAATAATTCTTAAACAAATTTCTGATTTTCAAAACAAGATGTTAAAAATGCATAGTACACGTTTTGTATTCCCTGCTGATGAATTTATTATTAGGTCAGAAACTAACTTTCCTGATACGAATTATTATGAGGGCTTTGAACAATTAGAAAATGGAGTAGGAATGGTAACATTATTAAAAGATCAACTAAATGAAAGTTTAAAAAGTATCAATGAATTTCCAAATTCAAATAAATTTTCAATAATAACTGGTAAATTAGCGTATCCATATATTAAAGAATTAATGGATAGAGTGGTTGATAAATGGAATCATCTTAATATACAAGTATATGGTGTAAAAAATGATTTTTTTGGGGAAAAAATTACAGTTAGTGGTTTAGTAACAGGACAAGATATAATTAATCAATTAAAAGATAAAGATTTAGGAAACTATGTATTAATTCCTAAATCAATGTTAAAGGCAGATGAGAATATCTTTTTAGATGATTATACTGTTGAACAAGTAGCTAATAGTTTAAATACTCCAGTTTATCCTGTAGAGGTAGAAGGGGAAATACTTATTAATAAGATTTTATCAATAAATACTTAGGAGGACCATATATGTCAAAACCTATTGTTGCAGTTGTTGGTAGACCTAATGTTGGCAAGTCTACATTTTTTAATAAAGTGGCGGGAAGAAGAATATCTATTGTTGAGGACACACCTGGAGTTACTAGAGATCGAATATATGCAGAAGCCGAATGGTTAGGGAATACCTTTACCTTAATTGATACTGGAGGAATAGAACCTTTTACGAAGGATATTATTTTGCATCAAATGAGAATGCAAGCAGAATTAGCAATTGAAACGGCAGATGTAATAATTTTTATGCTTGATGGTAGAGAAGGAATAACAGCTGCTGATTATGAAGTTGCAAATATGTTGAGAAAAGCTAATCGTCCCACATTAATAGTTGTAAATAAGGTTGATACTATTGAATTAGAAAATAATATTTTTGAGTTTTATAATCTTGGGCTTGGAGATCCTATACCTATATCTGGACAACAAGCATTGGGAATAGGAGATTTACTTGATGAAGTAGTTAGGCTGTTCCCTAATGATAAAAAGTACAATGCCGATGAAGAAAAATTAAAAATAGCAGTAATAGGAAAACCCAACGCTGGAAAATCAACTCTTATTAATAAATTATTAGGAGAAAATAGAGTCATTGTTAGTGATATCCCCGGAACAACTAGAGATGCCATAGATACTCCTTTTAAATATAAAGGAGAGGATTATATTTTAATAGATACTGCCGGAGTAAGAAGAAAAAGCAAAATTACAGAAAATATTGAAAAATATAGTGTTATTAGATCATTTACAGGTATTGAACGATCCGATGTATGTTTAATTATTATAGATGCTGAACAAGGAGTAACTGAACAGGATACAAAGATTGCTGGATATGCTCATGAAGAAGGTAAAGCATCTATTATTATTGTAAATAAGTGGGATGTTATTGAAAAAGAAACTAAGACTATGGACAAGTATCATAAAGAAATAAGAGAATCATTGTCTTTTATGAGCTATGCTCCTATATTATTTATTTCTGCAAAGACTGGTCAAAGAACCCACAGAATAATGGAATTAGTTAATTATGTATCTAATCAACATTCTATGAGAATTTCTACAGGAATGTTAAATGAAGTGATAGGAGAGGCTACTTTGATGAATCAGCCTCCATCAGACAAGGGAAGAAGATTGAATATATTATATTGTACTCAAGCTAGTGTAAAACCACCTACATTTATTTTATTTGTAAATGATTCTGAGCTTTTACATTTCTCATATCAACGATATTTAGAAAATCAAATCAGGAAGTCCTTTGGATTTGAGGGGACACCTATTCGTTTTATAATTAGACAGCGTAATGAATAAATAGTATATATAAAACTTATAAACTGGAGGCAATCAACAATGGGAAATACTATTAGTATAATCGGAGCAGGAAGCTGGGGAACAGCTCTAGCTATATTATTATCTAAAAATGGACATCAGGTCTATTTATGGCATAGAAATAAAAAATTCATAGAAGAATTAAAAATAAATAAGGAAAACAAAAAATATTTACCAAATGTAGATATACCTAAAAACATTATACCTACTGATAATTTAAATTGTGTAAAGAAATCAAATATAATTATTTTAGCTGTTGCATCCCAAGCTATTCGCGAAATATGTAAGAGTATTAAACCCCTTTTAAATGATTCTCAAATACTTGTAAATGTAGCAAAGGGACTTGAATATAAAACCTTAAATAGAATGTCAGAGGTAATTTACCAGGAACTACCTAATAATAGTCTAATGACACTATCAGGACCCAGCCATGCAGAAGAAGTAGCAAGGGATATTCCTACAACTGTTGTATTAGCAGGAAAAAATAGAAAGGAAACAGAAATGGTTCAAGATGTATTTATGTCTTCAATATTTAGAGTCTACACCAATCCAGATATAATAGGAGTAGAATTAGGAGGAGCATTAAAGAATATAATCGCTTTAGGAGCAGGTATTTCTGATGGTTTAGGTTATGGAGATAATACTAGAGCAGCTCTAATGAGTAGAGGAATTGTAGAAATAAGCAGACTTGGTCAAGCAATGGGAGCAAATATTTCTACCTTTGCTGGTTTATCAGGTATAGGAGATCTTATTGTAACATGTACAAGTAAGCATAGTAGAAATAGAAGAGCAGGTATACAATTAGGACAAGGTAATAAGGTTGAAGATGTTTTAGATAATATTGGTATGGTAGTAGAGGGAATACGCACCACATATGTTGCATATAATTTGTCAAAAAAATTAAATATAGAAATGCCTATAACTACAGAATTATATAATGTACTTTATAATAATGTAGATGTTAATGAATCTGTAAATAAGTTAATGTTAAGAAGCAAGACCCATGAGATGGAAGAAGTTGTTTTAGATACATATAATGGATGGTAAAATCTTTCATTAATTACAAGAATTGCACATAATTGTAGCCTATCGTCTAAGGCTACTTTTTTCTTTAATAATAAAGTATAAATTAATTATAACCTCATAGATATTATGATTATTTAATACAACCATTATTTTTTTAGCATAATTAAGATATGCAGGAATAAATATTAATTAATTGAGACTTTTTTTATGAGGAGGTAATAAATGTGGGGGAATATAATATATATCAAGATATTTCTGATAGAACCCAAGGAGATATATATCTTGGTGTAGTTGGACCTGTTAGAACAGGGAAATCAACATTTATTAAAAGATTCATGGAATTATTAGTAATTCCAAATATTGAAAATGATTATAAAAAATCTAGAACTATGGATGAACTACCCCAAAGTGGGTCAGGAAAAACTATTATGACTACCGAACCAAAATTTGTTCCTAATGAAGCTATTGAAGTTAATTTAAAGGATAATGCATCATTTAAGGTAAGACTGATTGACTGTGTGGGCTATTTGGTTAAAGGAGCTCTTGGATATGAAGAAAATGAATTCCCTAGGATGGTTTCAACACCTTGGTCTGATGAAGCTATGCCCTTTGAACAAGCTGCTGAGCTAGGCACTAAAAAGGTTATAAAGGAGCATTCAACCATAGGAATTGTTATAACAACTGATGGAAGTATTACAGATATCTCAAGACAAAGTTATATAGAAGCAGAAGAGAGAGTAGTATCAGAATTAAAAGAAATAAACAAACCATTTATTATAATATTGAACTCAACTAATCCAACACATCCTGATACTATAAACCTTAAGGATAAGCTTTTTGAAAAATATGATGTACCAGTAATAAGTGTAGATTGCCTAAATATGACTATGGAAGACTTAAACTCTATTTTAGAAAAGATATTGTTTGAATTCCCAATTAAAGAGTTGAATTTTAGTTTACCTAAATGGATAGAGAGTTTAGAAATATCCCATTGGTTAAAAAATGAAATTATTGGAAATCTAAAAACTTCTGTACTTAATATACAAAAATTAAGAGATGTAGAGAAAATTGTATATAATTTTAAACAGAGTGAGAATGTTTCATTAATAAATATAAAAGATATTAATTTAGGGGAAGGTATATCAAATCTTGAAATTAGGTTAAAGGATAATTTATTTTATCAAATTTTGGGAGAGGAATCTGGTTACACACTTTCAGGAGAACATCAATTGCTTGCCTTAATTAAAGAATTATCCTATGCAAAGAGAGAATATGACAAAGTAGAAAGTGCATTAAATGATGTTCGTATTAACGGTTATGGTGTTGTTTCTCCAGGGGTTGAAGAAATGAGATTAGAAGAACCAGAAATGCTCAAACAGGGTAATGGTTTTGGTATAAAATTAAAGGCTAGTGCTCCCAGTTTACATTTTATCCGTGCAGATGTAGAAGCGGAGGTTGCTCCCATAGTTGGATCAGAAAAACAAAGTGAGGATTTAGTTAATTATCTGTTAGATAAGTTTGAAAATGATCCAGGAAAGCTTTGGGAAACAAATATGTTTGGAAAATCTTTACATGAACTTGTACAGGAAGGACTACAAAATAAATTAACAAAGATGCCTCAAGATGCACAGATAAAACTTCAGAAAACTTTAACCAAGATTGTTAATGAAGGAAATGGTGGTTTAATTTGTATTATACTATAAAATAAATAAAGGTTAAAATCTCTCTTTAGTTTAATAAGAGAGATTTTTTATTTCTTAAGTTATGATTTTTTTACTTTACCTCCGCCTAATTTATAAAAAGGTTTACCTTTTTATAAAAAAATAAATAATATTTGGATAAATATGATATTGCAAATTATCATATGTTTTAGTATACTATACAAGAAATATACTTTATCTGGGTGTGGCGCAGCTTGGTAGCGCGCGTGAATGGGGTTCACGAGGCCGGAGGTTCGAATCCTCTCACTCAGACCATTTAATTTTAAAACCTAGTAATATCAAGGGTTACAGCGTTTTAAAACTCATAAAAACTATACTTATTAATTAAAACAGACCACATGACTTTTTAAAGAAAATTAATTAGTTATGGGGTCTGTTTTTTTACTTGTACCTATCTAAATATTTAATTTTGGAGGGTATAAAATTGAAAAGAATTACAATGCAAAAGACAAATGTAAACAAAACTATTCACGAAGGGTTTAAGGAATTTTATCGTTTTTGTAGGGTGAAAAACTTATCACAATCCACACTAGAATATTATGAAGTGGTTTTGAATGATTTTAGTAAGTTCTTGCCATTGGATAATCAGATTTCAGACATTACAAGTACAATGATTGAAGATTATATTTTGTTTCTTAGAAAGAATACAAATTTAAACGATACTAGCATTAATACAAAGTTAAAAGGGCTTAGGGTAATCCTCTATTATTGGATGAAGTTAGAGTATTTGGAGAAGTTTAAAATTAATGCCATTAAGGTTGAAAAGAAATTAAAAGAAACTTATACAGATGCAGAATTAAAAATACTACTTGTTAAACCTAATTTAAACAAATGTTCTTTTGTTGAATATAGGGATTGGGTAATTATTAATTATCTATTAGCAACAGGAAATAGGTCGGGTACTATTTGTAATCTTGAAATAGGGGATATTGATTTTGAAAGTGGATATATTCAATTAAGGAAAACTAAAAATAAGCGACAGCAAATAATTCCCTTATCTGATACTTTGGCAAAGGTATTAAATGAATATTTACAGTATAGAAATGGTGATATAGATGATTATTTATTTGTATCTGCATATGGTGAAAAATTAAATAGAAATTCCTTAGCAAATTCAATAAGAAACTATAATCAAAGAAGAGGAGTTATGAAAACAGGGGTTCATTTATTTAGGCATACATTCGCCAAAAAGTGGATTATGAATGGTGGGGATATATTTCGTTTACAAAAGATTTTAGGTCATTCAACTTTGGATATGGTGAAAGAATATGTAAATATATATGGATATGATTTGCAAAGGGATTATGAAAAGTTTAATCCACTTGAAAGAATGACAGATAAAAAAAGTTATATAAAATTAAAATAACACTATAGCAAACAATAAAATAGATTTATGAAGATAGTCGGCTTAGGTCGGCTATTTTTTTATTTTTTGATGAAATATATAAAATTTATCTTTCGGATAGTGTAAAAAGTGGGGGTAGGTGTACATAACTAAGTAGATTGACAAATTTAACATCAGACTATTACATAAAGTGGGGGTAAAGGTAGATACAATATAGGGGGGCAATATTTTTATCTTTGAATAGGGTATAAAAACCTCAAACAAAGTTGCATTATATAATGAGGGATACTTTTTTAACGTTCGGATAGTAACAAAAGTGGGGGTAAAGGTAGATACAATATAGGGGAGGTATTTTTTTATCACTTGAATAGTAACAAAAGTGTAAGTAAAACTACATAAAACAATGAAAGATACTTTTTTATCTTTGAATAGATATAAAGTGGGGGTAAACTAGGGTGTAATATAGGGAACCCTTTTTTTTTGATGAAATATATAAAAATTAACGTTTTCAATAGATATAAAGTGGGGGTAAAGTTGCATTATATATGGGATGGCTTTTTATTTAACATAAAATATTGAAATATACGAAATTTAACAACAAAACACTACATAAAGTGGGGGTAAACTAGGGTGTAATATAGGGAACCCTTTTTTTTTGATGAAATATATGAAAAATAACAATAATAGGGTATAAAAAGTGGGGGTAAACTAGGGTGTAATATAGGGGAGGTATTTTTTTATCACTTGAATAGTAACAAAAGTGTAAGTAAAACTACATAAAACAATGAAAGATACTTTTTTATCTTTGAATAGATATAAAGTGGGGGTAAACTAGGGTGTAATATAGGGAACCCTTTTTTTTTGATGAAATATATAAAAATTAACGTTTTCAATAGATATAAAGTGGGGGTAAAGTTGCATTATATATGGGATGGCTTTTTATTTAACATAAAATATTGAAATATACGAAATTTAACAACAAAACACTACATAAAGTGGGGGTAAACTAGGGTGTAATATAGGGAACCCTTTTTTTTTGATGAAATATATGAAAAATAACAATAATAGGGTATAAAAAGTGGGGGTAAACTAGGGTGTAATATAGGGGAGGTATTTTTTTATCACTTGAATAGTAACAAAAGTGGAGGTAATACTACATAAAACAATGAAAGATACTTTTTTATCTTTGAATAGTAACAAAAGTGGGGGTAAAGGTAGATACAATATAGGGGAGGTATTTTTTTAACATTAAACACTACATAAAGTGGAGGTAAAGTTGCATTATATAATGAAGAATACTTTTTTATTTATCTTAATACACTTCAATTATATGGACTTTTAAGCCATTTAATATTTTAGCCATATAAATATATACCTTGCTATATAACTTTGAAATTTACTACACAGAACCCCAATTACTCCTGGTTTGACAGAGTAAGATTAATGCTACCTATACATAGATTATTAAAGTAAGTCGTATTTAGTATTTATATTTATATAAGTATTAACTAGGGCTTATTTTTAAGCCTTAGTTTAATCATGCTATAATATTAAGTTGTCGGTTTCTTGTCAGTAGCCAATCTGACCTCCTCCTAAAAATGCTAAATCGACTGAATATAGGGAATTAATGCTATATACTACCTATTTTTTATGGGTAGTTATTTTTTTTAACAAGGATACAGTTACTAATTGTATCTTTTATATATCTAACTTGTAAACACAAATTAATTAGGGGCTTAAATATAAGAAACATAATTATTTATGGGTTTTATATTGGCAACTGAAAGGGGATTATATAATGGAATTTAAAGAAAACATGACAAAAGAGGAATTTGAAAAGGCAATACAAAGTGCAGAAGATAAGGTTAGGACTGATTATGTCAAGAAAGTTAAAGACTTAGAAAGTAAATTACCACCTAAAAAGTCAGACAAGGAAATAGAACTAGAAACAAAGGAAAAAGAATTACTTGCTAAAGAAAGAGAGTATAAGATAAAAGATGTTCTTGAACAGAATGAACTACCATCTGGGCTAAGCAAATATATTAGTGCTGATGATATAGAAAGTGCTGGGCAAGAAATATCAACTATCTTAAATGAATACTTATTAAATAACTCTCATAAGCCCAAAAAGCATAATAACGGTGGCGATTCAGTTACTAAGGAACAGTTTAAAAATATGAACTACACAGAAAGATTAAAACTAGAACAGAAAAATCCAGAATTATATAAGAAGTTAGCAAATTAAAGACAGTGCAATTAAGTACTGTCTATTTTAATGTAGAAATTTAGAAAGGAATGATATTTATGAGTTTTATAAAAGCAACTTTATATGCAGATATGGTAAGAGAAAAATTTGAAGGTAAGGTAAAAGTTTTAAACCTTGCTCAAGATTTAGGTAAATTAGAAAATGTAGGAAATGGTGATACCATAAGTTTTCCTAAGTGGAAATTAATAGGAGATGCTACTGAAATGGAGAAGGGTGTAGCCCTTATACCCGAACAATTACAATCTACAGAACAAACAGTAAAAGTTAAACAAGTTGGTAAAGCAGTTAGAGTTTATGATAGTGAAAATTTAACTTCTTTGGGAAATCAAATTGACGAGGCGGCAAATCAAACTGCACAGGTGATGAGTAGAAAACTGGATGCTGATTTAATAGCAGATATGGTTGATGCTCCCTTCCAAAGTCCTGTTGCTGATGGTAAGAAGATAACAAGTGAAGAAATAGAAATTGCTATGTTGAATTTTGGAGATGACAGGGATATAGAATTATTTGCAGGGATTGTAGTAAATTCTCTATTAATTCCTAGTTTCTATGCAATGCCAGAATTTACAGATGCTACTAATACTACTACAATGGCTGGTAATGGAATTATGAGAAACGGGTGTTTGGGCTACTTTAGAAATATACCAATATTTGTAAGCGATAAATCGACCTTTGATGATGCTACACAAAGTTGCATAACCTTCATAATCAAACATGGTGCAATTGGGTACAAAATGATTAAGAATTTAGACATTGAACTTGAAAGAGAGGCAAAATTAAAAGCAACAGATATAGTTGCCGATAATTTATATTGTACAGCCAGAGTGCGTGACGATGGGGTTGTTGTACTTAAAGCAAATGCTTAATTAGTATTACATACAAGGGGGGATTATTCCCCTCTTTTATTTTTGTTTTTATGTGAAGTTAATATAACAAATATCGGGAGGTAATAGAAAAAATGCTTAGAGGTAGTCAATTAAAAAGAATGAGGATATTGAAGAATATAACACAAAAGGAAGTATCAGAACATTTAAAAGTAAAGGAGAATTATATTTCTATGCTTGAAAATGAATACAGAGATATTCCACTTGACAGATATTACAAATGGTTAAAATATCTTAATTCAGATAAAGCAAAGAAGATTAGGGATAAAAGATTAGAAGAAAAAGCAAGTAAATAATAAAAAAAGGATGTGAAAAGATGAAAGGTTGTTTTAAGACATAAACTCCCCTTGAAAATTGTTGATATTGGGGAGGGTTGAGTATTTATATATTAATTACATACAAGGTGGAGGGGTCAAAGACCTTCATCATAAATTATGAAGAAAGATATAAAAGAGAAATTTCCAAGTTGGGTAAATGATACAGATAAAAATTATACACTATGTTTAAGTAATGATTTAGATAGTTTGTTGAGTTGTATATATTTGAAATTATTTAAAGGGTATTATATAAGCCATTTTTATACATTCAATTCAATAGGACAAATTAAAGGGCATGAACCTATTCCTCATAACCTTATTGGTGTAGATATAGCACTTGAACAGGGCAAAACATGGGATAATCATGTAACTATGTTTAATAAGAATGATTTTGTAAATGAACAGAGTGCTAATCTTAATGCTATCAATAGAATTAGTAGGGAAAATTATTTCAATAAATACTGTGGTAGTACATTATTACAAATATTATCATATTATGAATTTGATATATCAAATTTATCAGAACAAGCAAAGATGATTTTATTGTGTATAGATTCATCATTTTTACCATTTTATACGAGTTTTAAAGATACAGGTACATATTACATGAAAGATATTTTAGGATTTACTGAATTAGTAGAATTGACAGAAAGACATACCAAAGCAGAGTTTGAAGAACTAAATAAAAAGTATAACCTTAAAGCAGCAATCACAGTAAAAAAAGGATATTTACATACAGATATAGACCTTGCAAGTTTAAGCGAGGTTTTTTTAATGCCTATAGAACTACCTACAGAGGGCTTTAAAGAATTAGCAGATTTTAAACAAGCAAGTATAAGACTTCTAAAAGGATATTATAACGTAGAAAAACCTACAGATGTTTTTAGTATTGCAGTTACTGGCAGAGATTATTATAAATATTCAAGTTTAGAAAAAGGGGAGTTAGTATGTTAAAAGAATATATAACTGTATTTGATCCTGCACTTGCAAGGCACTTATTAAGACAAAGATATAAGATTATTGATATAAAACCTAATAGGGAAAAGGTAGATGCGAGTGTATTTATATTTTTAAATGAGAAAGATTTATTAAAAAATATAATGGATTATAATGCAGAAATGCAGAAACAGAAAAGATGAGTTGACAAATTTGTTAATTTATGGTACATTAATATAATAGGGATATTTTTATGGACACAATTACCCTATTTTATAATTTCTATAGTCACATCTTAACATATAAATTAGTAGTTGTCAAACATTATTTTTAAAAAGTTTCGTTAAATAGAAAAGGGGGAGGTATAAATCCTATGAATGCAATAGTTATTTTTAGTGCCAAAGTTGCAAAAGATTTAATCAAAAAAAAATATAAATTGTTAGATATTAGTTCTGCAAAAGAAAACAAATTAAAAACAATATTTTACTTTGCAAATAATGAGGATTTAAGGAAATATTTAGAGATGAAACATAATATTAAAATTGACCCCATAGTATGATAAGTATACCGATTTGGGATACTTAAATTTGGAATATAAACTTAAGTATACCGATTTGGGATACTTATGATACTACTAAATAATACATATTAATATAATAATATATATTAAGTATTTATGCCTACGGCATATATTCTTTTAAAAGGAAAAATCAAAACCTTTACTTTGACAGAGAAAAAGAAAGACATATAAAACAACAAAAAAACAGGGGGATAATTATGAGTAATATTAAAGTAACATATATAGTTAAAAATATATTTCGTGATGATAATAGATTAAAAGGTTTTACGGAAAATCATTTATTACTATTAGTGTATTTGCAGAAGTTTACGACATATTCAAATAAGATTAATTTTATATTTAACTTTATGTTTGAAGAATTAAATATAAAAAATAACAAGAAATTAATGAAAATATTATATCAATGTTTACTTGATTTAGATAACTGGAAATTAATTAATATAACTAATAATATTAATAAAAACAATATAGATAAAAACACAATTATAATAATCGACAGAATAATATTTAAGGATAAATATACATTAGTTTTTGCTAGTGAAATTGAAAAGATATTATCTTATAAATGTGATATAAGGGCAAAAAGAACATTATTATACATATATGTTTTAATAGTGTCTAGAATTGATGACAAAGGATATTGTTTCCCTAGATATGATACTTTTGAAAGAGATTTACAAACTACTTCAAGAAATAGGATCATTAATGCTATACAGATACTAAAAGATATAGATTTAATAGATTTTGCAAATGTGGGAGTAATAAAAGATAGTAAAAAAATTTATCAGGCTAATAATATTTATGTAACTACTATTACAGAGGGATACAAAGAAATATTGTCAAGTGCATTAGAGGATAGTAAAAAATATTTTATAAATACTGATACAGACATTTTAAAGAATAAAAAGAAGGATAAAGATAAACCAAAAGAAACTGATAAAGATAATGGCAATGTAGAATATCAAAAAGTAATAAATTATAAATATAGTCAAGTAGAGAATCAAATATTAGTTAAAAAAGTAAAACACAATGTCAGAAATGATGAACGGGATAAAGCAAAAAAAGGATATAAAAAGTTAGTGGAGAGATATTTAAAAGAAATAAATGAAAGTGCCTAAATAAATATAAGGCAAGTTAAAACATATAAGAAAACGGGAAAGTAGTCCAAAATATAAAGGGCTACTTTTTTATTGCTAAAAAATGAGAGGTGATATAATGGCTACAACTATGCAAAGATTAGATAATATAACGGGTAGTAGAAGGTATTCTGCCTTTGTTTGTTGGTACTGTACACCACAGGATAAAAGGGATTCATGGGAAAAAATTTCTGAACTTACTACTTTTAATAATGTTCCATGGGACTATGTAGAAAAGAATTGGATATTAGATGAAAATATTCAAGCAGGAATAAAATATTATATGAAGTTGCAGCACCATGAAAAAATGAAGAATATTTACGATAAAATGTATGAACAAGCATTAAATGGAGATGTTCAATCTGCAAAATATTTAATGGACTTTAGCAAAGACTTTTTTGCAGATGATAATAGAGATGAATTAAATGATTTATTAGGTAGTATTGATTTAGATGGTGATGAAGATGGGGCGTAAAGTAACTAATGAAGAAAAACTAAAAAAGATTTGGAATGATCCTAAACTTTGGATAGAAAATTTTTTACATATAGTGGATAAACGAGGTAATTTAGTACCTTTTAAGTTGAATGAGATGCAAGATGATTTTTTAAGTGGTATGGATAAGTATTCTTTAATATGTAAATCTCGGCAATTAGGTTATAGCGTTTTAATGACTGCATATAGTTTATGGATAGCAACAACACAACCTAATTCAACTTGTTTATTAATGAGTTATAGCATTGATAGTGCTACAGGAATATTCGAAAAACTAAAGCAAATGTATTATACAATTCCTAATGTTTTAAGACCAGAATTGATTAACAATAATAAAAAGGAATTAAAGTTTAAAAATGGAAGTCGAATAATCGTCAATACCTGTGGAAATAAAGATGTTGCCCGAGGACTTACCTTAAAATTTGCACATTTATCAGAAGTAGCATTTATGAAAGATACCTTACCTAAGCAATTATTAGCCATAGAACAAGCCCTTGTACCAAGTGGAAAGATTGTATTAGAGAGTACTGCAAATGGGCATAATTTCTTTAGTCAGTTGTGGAATAAGGCAAAGAATGGTGAGAATATGTATAAGCCATACTTTGCTAATTGGTATAAGAATAAAACAATGTTTGCTGATGATTATATAAATGCAGTAGAAATATGGAAAGCAAGGAATAATGATAAAGTTTTAACTGTAGAAGAATTAGATGCAGAAGAAATTGATTTACATAATAAAGGTGCAACACTTGAACAGTTGATGTGGAGAAGGTTGAAAATTGCAAATGCTGGGGGTGGGGATAAAGGATTAAATAACTTTTATCAAGAATACCCATCTACAGATTCCCATGCTTTTATATCAAGTGGGAACACAGTGTATCCCTCTAAAATGATAGAGGAAAGAGAAAGGTATCTACCTAAACATATAAATAGAAATCAATTAAAAGAGTTGAACAAAGTATTAAAGCAATACTTGAACAACTCTTTATTTATTTGGGAAAAACCAAAGCCTGATATGAAATATTATTTAGGTGTTGATAGTGCAGAGGGAATTGGGGCTGATTATAGTGTAATTGAAGTATTTTCAGAAGAAGGAATCCAAATTGCAGAATTTAGAAACAACAAAATAGCCCCACATATTCTAAGTGAGATTGTTTATCAATTAGGAATATATTATAACTATGGATATTTAGTTATTGAAAAAGCAAGTGCAGGGCATACAGTAGTTTCCAAATTAAGGTTTGATTATAAATACAGAAATATGCATATGCACAAAGAATATGATGCAAGGGGTAGGGCTAAGAAGAAAGTTGGCTATGTAACCAATAGTACAACTAAGCCCATGATGATTAACAATTTTAGAGAGAAGTTTGAAGAAAATCAAATAGTTATTAATAGCAAAACTTTACTTGAAGAAATGAAAGTGTTTAAAATTGAAGGAAATAAAATGGGTGCAATTAATGGAAGGCATGATGATTGTGTAATGGCAACGAGTATGGCATTAGTTGGACTTGATAAAAATATTTGGTATTTGTAATTAAATGTGAAAGATAAATGATTAAAAAAATATATATGAGGTGATTTATTTGAATTATACAAAAGCAGTATATAAATTAATGACAACAACCCTTGGGCTTTATGCGACATGGTTATTCGGTGGTTGGGATATAGCAATTAAAGTATTAGTTGCTTTTATGATTATAGACCAACTAACTGGTTTAATAGTGGCTTATATCAATGGTGAATTAGATAGTAAGATAGGATTTAAAGGTTTATTAAGTAAGGTATTAATATTAATTGTTTTAGTTGTTGGTGTACTATTAGATAGATTAATTGGTTCGGAATGGGTCTTTAGAACCCTTGTTTGCTACTTCTTTATTGCTAATGAGGGATTATCCATACTAGAGAACATAAGCAAAACTGGATTGCCATTACCTAAGCAATTAAAGGATAAATTAGCACAACTTAAAGAAGAAGGGGGTAATATAGATGTTAAATAAATATATCAGTGAAGTATATGACAATAATCCCTTCTGGTTTGCAGAGGAAGTACAACAGGCACATCATATTAGCAGGGTTAGTAAAGTACTAGATAACAAGACTTATCTAAATGGTAGGCATAAGATATTAGAAAAAGAAGATATGCAGTATAAGGAAAAGGAATTAAAGACTGCTAAGACAATATTACAAACTGCAAAGAGTATTATTAAGTTTCATAACAGTTATATCATGGGTAAAAGAATATCAATTATTGGTAGTGATGATATGATTAAGCATTATAATAATGTATTCAGACATGGGAATTTTAACCTAACTAATTATAAGATCGTGGATTTCTTAAACTGCTATGGGGATTGTTATGAATATGTTTATTACTTGAATGGTAAGATTACAAGTAAATTAATTGAAAGTGATTGTGGCTATCCTATCTATAATGATGAGGGCGATTATATCGGTTTCATTGAACATTGGACAGATGCAATAAGTAATATAAGTTATTACTATATATATAGTGAAACTAAGGTTGATAAGTACACTAATGAAGGTGGCAACTATATCTTAGAAGAAAGTAAAATTAATCTTACGGGATTACCTATTCATTATATCAATGGAGAGAATAAGGAAAATGAAAACTTTGGTAGAAGTATATTAGAAGATATAAGACCTATACTTGATAGGTTAGAGTATCTAATTAATAAGATGGATGATGCAATAACTGTATTATCACTTAATCCACTTGCATATACAACAGGACAAAGAATAGAAGGTACTGTATCGGCTGATGCAATAGGGTATGTAATAAATTTAGATGATGGGGAATTTAAATATGCAGTTGCTAATTTAGACAGTGCAAGTATTAAACTATTGTATGATGCACTAATACAACAATTACAAATGGTTGCAAGTGTTCCATCTATTGCGTTTGGACAAACAAATTTTTCAAATGTAAGCGAGGTAAGTTTAAGACTTATATTTTCTAATTTAGATAATCATGCTAGACAACTTGAAGTGTATCTAAGAAATGGATTTAATGATAGGTTTGAGAAGATAGAAGTATTACTTAATAAGAAGGGAATTAAGTTTAGTGATGATGATTATTTAGATATACAATTCAACTATAATAGACCTGTAGATTCAAGTGAGATATTAGAACAACTTAGTAAACAATATAGTGATGGTGCTATTAGTAAGCGTACATATATAGAAAAATCACCACTTACTGATAATGTAGATGTGGAATTAGACAGAATTGCAGAAGAAGGCAGAACAGTCAATACAGGGGAATAGATGGAAATACAAGGGTATAGGTTGGGATATATGGGGCTTAGTGGGTTTAGTGGATATACCTTATAGGGGGATATATTAGCAGATAGGATAAATGACAATGGTTATCAATTAGAAAGTTGATAGAGGATAACGATATTGTAAACCAGTTGTGATGATTGGGTTACGAAAGTTCGCCTGTTAATATAGAAATACACTGTATATAGTACATATATCACATGATACCACTATATATAGTGTATATATTCACATACCTACAGGGGGTATTAATGGATGCATATAATCACCTATAAATAAGTACATATAATATACATTATGTGAATAGTATCTATTAAACCATTCTTTAACGGAAAGTATATATTTATATATTAATCTCTGTAAGTGTTGGCATACAAGGGTTTGAATACTAATACCTATATCAAGGTCTACTATATCTGTAGGTATGAACAGTATAAATAGCATTATAATTATATAATTTGGGTGATAATGGTAAATATATTGATACCCCTCTTTCCTAAAATAGCATATAGTAATCACTCATTTTTTCCACCAACCTATTTTTGTCCTTTTAATAGGACACCATACCTTATTAACAAATTTCCTATATATAAAAACTGGTACAACCTACCATATAATGGTATAATTGGAAAAAGGGAAGGGGGATTATATTATATGGAAGTTGGTTGGGTTTTTATCATTATCTTGTTCTTGGTTATTTTTATATTTTTTATTATTAGTAATCAGCCTAAGATGACAAAAAAAATGTATACAAAATACGGGTATCCAAGAGCAGATATAGTTGCATTAAATTTTAATGGTGTTCCACAGGGGTTAGATATTATAATGTCTTGTACACCAGATAAATTAATTTTTGAAGGAAACGGAGTTTGCAAGGAAATTCTACATGAAAATGTTGCAGATATAACATTGCAAACGGTTGATAATAATACTGACATTTCAAAGTTTTCATATGGAAAAGCAATTGCTGGCATGGTTGTTTTTGGAACGATTGGTGCAATAGCAGGAATATCAGGCAAAAAGAAACAGGATTTAGAGATGTTGGTAATATCATATATTGAAAATGACGACTTTGAATATATAACTTTTTTACAACAAACAAAAAAAGAATATCCCATTAATACGGAGGCATTTTATCTAAAACAAGCAATTGAAAGAATTGAAGAAGTGAGAAAGGGGAATTATATCCCTTTTAAATTAAAGTAATAGTTTAAATATAATTAATAATATAGATATTACAATATGCTAGACCATTTCATTTAATGGTCTATTTTTTTATGTTTAATGACAAAGTGACGAGGGACTACCAAGTTTACCCAATTTAATCCAGAAAGGAATTGATAAAATGACAAATTTAGAAAGATTAAAATTAGAACTCAACAACAAGGAATATTTTACTGATGAAGAATACATAACTTTTTTAAGTGAAAATGATTTAGTCGATACAGAAGAATATAATAAGTCGAATAATCAGCGTGATTTACTATGGACTATAGTTGATATATTAGAATCCGTTGCCAATGATGTTGATTTAATGAGAAAAATTGAAACAGAATTTTCCACTACATCTGATGCAGTTAAACATATAAACAATAGGATAGAGCATATAAAAAACAGGATACAAACTATAAACAATAGTGAGGAAGAATATTCTAATATATCCCTATTTTTTACTAGAAGATAGAAGGGCATATATTTTACATAGAAAGGAATGATAAAATGTTAAATCCTTTAAAGTATCAATTTGAAACTACACTAAAAAAACAGGGAATAGATATTAAAATTAATAACCAAAATGCAAAGGTAATAATGAAAAGTGTTGATAATGAATATGATGATAAGGAAATATTTACTGATTTTGATGTTAAGCAAGGTATGTATGTTTATTATAATAATCAATGGTTCATGGTTACGAGCCAAGTAAATGATAAAAGGCAACAGGTATTTAATAAGGCAAGAATAAGGCGATGCGACCATACTATTAATTTTATTATTGATGATAAGTTATATGGATTTCCTGTTGTTTTTACAACATCTGAAATGGCTATGAAAGATGGGCAACTATGGATTACTAGGGGAGATTTCTTAAAAATTCAAATTCCTGCAACTAACATTTCAAAGAAGATACAACTAAATGAAGGTGTATATAAGTTTGATTCAAAATGGGAAATTTGGGGGAAAAACGAGTCAAGGAAAGATATAATTGAATTGTCTTTATGGTGGACACAAAAAAGCCACCTTGATGACCCAATCAATGAAATTGCAAATAGGTGGATAGAACAAGGAACTGAAAAGATAGACAGATTAGATGGAAATATTACACCAATAATGCCCTTTGAAATTCCAGAAGATGTATTAGGTGATGCTATAGTTACACTTTATGTTGTTGATAAGGAAACGGAAGAAAATATAGATATAACTATTGAACTTGTAGATAGTCAAAATAATATATTAAGTTTAGTTGCTAATGAGCCACATATCATTAATAAGGGAACTTATACATATACAATAGAAGAAGAAGGATATACAATAAAGACTGACACAATTATTATAGAGAGAGATACAACTGAAATAATATTATTAAGTCCTATTGATGATGAAGAACCAACAGACCCAACAGACCCAGAAGGGAATATAACATATTCACTTACAATTGAAACACCATATGAAAGCGATAATCCAGATGTATTATACTATGAAGAAACTTATAATTACATAGTTACTAAATTAGTTGATGGCGTTGAAGTCGAGGGAAGTTTCGCTTTTGAATTAAGCAGTGAAGAATATGCAACTATAACTGGTACAACTAACAATTCATGTGAAGTTACTGCAAAGATGTTTTTTATGACACAAAGTGTGACTTTAACTATAACTGATATTGAAACAGATGAAGTTGCTATTGAAAAAGAAATAACATTACAGGGAAGGTAATATCTTTAGAAATTATGTTTGACATAGTATAAATTATCCTTTAAAATTATATTAATAGATAGTACAAGTCATGGTGTTTGAATATAATAAAATATAGTTAAACCTTGATATATCAATGGTTTGAGGGTGTTTGAGGTTCGATTCTGAATGGGGTTCACGAGGCCGGAGGTTCGAATCCTCTCACTCAGACCATTTAATTTATTTGCTTTATATAGCAAATTTTTTTTACCCTTTTTTAAATTTATAATCTACAATGTTAAAAATTCTTTTTTTATGAAGGAATAAAAACAATAATGGAGAATTTACTTTAAATAAGTAAGTTTAGGGGTGAAAAAAGAGTGTTATCAAGAATAAGAAGAATCTTATTTATATTATTGTCATGTATTCTCACAATCACATTTTCCATATATATTATTAAAACACTTGGATTAAAAACTGTAGAGATTGAAAAAACAACATTAGAAGATGGAATTAATATAAATGCTTTTTTGATTCAAAAAGAAGATATCATACACTTTAATGGGAAAAATAGTATAGAAAAAGAAGTTAAAGAGGGAATTAAAGTATCTTTAGATAGTATTATTGCAAATACAAAGGGAGCGGTATTTAATAATCAAGATTTTCGAAATTTAGAAATTATAAATTGGAAATTAAAGAATGGAATGTATCAAGAAAAAGTTTTATTTAAACAGGATCTAGAAAAAATAAATCAGGAAATTAAAAAAATTGATATAAATATAGAAAGTGAAAAAAAACTAAATAAGTATAAAAATATCGAAAAATTAGAAAGTGAAAAAAATGAATTAATACATAAAAGGGAAGTTATAGAAGGCTCATTTAGATTTGCTTTTATGGATAGTGAAGTGCTGAATGAAATGAAAAGTAAATTATTAAGTAACGAAAATACCAATAGTCCTGTTGAAGGACAAATTACACTAAAGGATATGGGGATATGTTATCCAGGGTACATTTTTTATGGAAAAGATGGTTTAGAAAATTTATTACATAGGGATTTATTAGGGAAAATAAATTCAGATTACTATTATGAAATAGAAAAATTTTTTAATAAAGAAAGACCATCAATAAATACTGAAAATCAACAAATATTAAAGTTTATTGATGATACAAAATTATACTTAATTATAAAAGTTCCTAAAAAATTTTTATCGGAAGAAGAAGAAAAACTTATAAGGTTAAAAAATGACATAAATTCACAATGGCTAGAGAGTGGACAAACAAACATATATGATTTTATAGAAAACCGAAGAGATATTATAAGGCTTTTTCCTGAGATAAAGATTGAATGGAAGGGTGAAATAATAAAGGGTATATTAATTGATAGTAATAATGAAAGTATGGATAATGAGAAAGTTATTACTATAAAAATAGATTCTCTAAATCATAAATTAATAGGGGAAAGACAATTAGAAATATATATTTGCGATAATCTTTATAAAGGATTTATTATTCCGAATACTTCTATAATCCTAAAAGATGGTAAATATGGAGTAATATTATTAGGTAAAGCAAATGAGGAAATATTTGTAGAGGTATTTGTAAAAAATAAATTAGATAAATTTATGATTTTAGATCCTGAAGAAAATATTCAGCTTAAACCTGGAGATAAAATATTAGCAAGACCAAAGTAAGTAAGTATAAGAAAGGATTGATAATTTGATAGAGAAAAAAATAGATGAAAATATAGAAAATGTTTTTGGAAATATACAAAAGGCAGCAATAAAAAGTAATAGAAAGGTAGAGGATATAAAATTAATAACTGTTACAAAAACTATTGATGTTGATATAATGAATTATGTTCTTAAAAAAGGATTAAATAATTTTGGGGAAAATAGAGTACAAGAATTGAGTGAAAAGTATAATCAATTTCAAGAAACAATAAAATGGCATTTAATAGGACATCTACAAAGAAATAAGGTAAAAGATATTATTGATAAAGTTGAATTAGTGCATTCTGTTGATTCCTATAGACTTATGGAAGAAATTAATAGACAGGCATTAAAAGTAAATAAAAAAATGCCGATATTAATACAAGTAAATGTTGCAGAAGAAGAAAGTAAATATGGGATAAAAATGAAAGAAATCGACAATTTTATTAAAGAAGCAGGGTTTTATGAGAATATACTAGTTAAAGGGCTTATGACAATAGCTCCCTACGAAAAAAATTCTAATTTAGTACGCCCCATTTTTATGGAATTAAAGGAAAAATATGATAGAATAAAGAAAATGGAAAATAATAATATAGAATTTGAATATCTATCCATGGGAATGACTAACGATTATATTATAGCTATTGAAGAAGGTTCGAACATGGTTCGAATAGGTAGTGGTATTTTTGGTAAAAGAAATCTTTAAATAGGAGGATGAAAATGAAAAGGAATGTATTCGGTAAAGTAATGGATTTTATTGGTTTAGGAGACGATGAAGATATAGAATTTGAAGATTTTGAAGAAGATGATGGTGATGAGGATAAAATTGAGCCATATGTACCATTAAGTAAAAAGGGTAAAATTGTAAATATTCAATCTAATAATAATGTTAAGGTAGTTTTAGTTGAACCACTTAACTTTAATGATGCACCACAAATTTGTGATAATATTAAAAATCGAAAAACAGTAGTTGTAAATTTAGAAAAGGCAGATCCTGAAGAAGCCAGGAAAATATTTGATTTTCTTAATGGTTCAGTATATGCTTTGGACGGTAAAATTCAAAAAATTGCAAATGGTGTTTTTATATTAGCTCCAAACAATGTAGATATTTTAAGTGAAATAGGTGAAGAAATAAAAAATAAAAGTCTCTTTAGTTGGCAAAACAAATAGGGCAGGAGGGTTAATATGACACCATTATATATTACACTTATAAGAGCAGGGAACATATTTTTTCAATTAATATATTATTTAATATTCATACGAGTAATATTAAGCTGGATAAGACCAAATCCTGGCAATAAATTAGTAATCATTTTAAACAATCTAACTGACCCAATTTTAGAACCCTTTAGAAGGTTAACTCAACGATTTAACATAGGGGTTATGATTGATTTTTCTCCAATTATAGCTATCCTTGCCATCCAATTTATCATACATCCACTATATAATAGATTAATTAGTTTAATCTTTTAATTAATAAGATACTTTATAGCAAATGAATAATAAACGAGAAAATATATTATTAGAAGCAAAGGTTGAGGATGCTATAAATAGGGTAAAGAAATGTAATATAAGACAGTTTTTAAATTTTTTAGATCCATCACAACAAGAAATTTGTAAAAGAGTATTAGACAATGAGAAAGATATACAATCAATATTTTTCGGAGGACATGAACACTGTGAGAGAAAAAAATTAGCTATACATCCCTTAAATGATTATATAAACACATGGGAATGGCCAATATCTGTACTTCACCTATATCCAAATTATAATAAAAAAGAACTTAAACACTCCGATATATTAGGTAGACTTTTAAGTCTAGGAATTAAAAGGAATAGGATTGGAGATATAAATATAATAAAAAAAACAATTCAAATATTTATTAGTGAGGAATTACAAAATTATATTACTTATAATTTAGATACAATTTCGAATACTTCAATTAATGTTGAAAAAGTAGATTGGAATAAAGTAATTTCTTACACATCTCCATTTATATCAAATTATATTACAGTTTCATCCTTAAGGCTTGATGGTATTGTTAGTAAACAATATGGGCTTTCAAGAAAAGAGTCAGTATTAATGATTAAGTCAGGGAAGGTAAAAGTCAATTGGCAATTTATATACAATCCAAGTGTTATATTAAAAGAGAAAGATGTTATATCTGTTAGAGGAAAAGGAAGGGCAGTTATTAAAGAAATATTAGGCAAAACCAGAAAAGGCAACACAAAAATATTAATACATAAAAATAAATAGAGGGGATGATAAACTTGATAACTCCAATGGAAATTCATAATAAGGAATTTAAAAGAAAAGTGAGAGGCTATGATCAGGATGAAGTTGATGAGTTTTTAGATAAGATAGTAATCGACTACGAAAAATTATATAGAGAAAATGCAGAACTAAAGGATAAGATTAACCTACAAAATGAAAAAATGGGACATTATATAAATATCGAAAACACCCTTCAAAATACATTATTAATGGCACAAAAAGCATCAGAAGATGCAGAAGCTAATGCAAAAGAAAAGGCTACAATAATTATAAAAGATGCTGAGAGACAAGCTAAAAGTATAATCGAAGGTGCAAACTATGAAATCTTAGAGATAGTAAAAAATAAAGAGGAATTAATAAAAAATACTAAAATTTTTAAGACTAGAATAAAAACTATGCTAGAATCTCAATTAGGAATTTTAGAAGAAATCGATAAGATTGAATCATCCCAAACCATGGGAATGAATACTAGAGATAATAACCCAAACAAAAATGAGAATGAATTAGTTGTTTCTGATTACAAAGAAGAGGATGAAAGTGATTTTTCAAAAAATAAGGAGAAGGATGTAGATATATTAGATTTTTCCCACAACAATGAAGAATAAGTTTTTATTTAATGAACAAAAATAAAGGAGTAGTTGATATTTATCAATTACTCCTTTATTTTTTTAGTAGAAGAATAAAGTTTGTTTCTAAGAATTTAATTGCTCGTTTTAACAGTAAGGTGCCTTTACTATTATTTTAGAGTTTAGATATAAGGGGTTGAATTTCATGGATGATCCAGGAAGAATATCGAGATTATTAAATGATAAGATGGATAAAATATCAATACAAATAGAAAATGCTAAATTAGCTGATTATGTAGATTTAATGAAAGATAAAAAGAGGCTTCTTTGGAATAATTTTGTTGCAGGATTGGCCAGGGGTTTTGGGATGGCTGTTGGATTCACTATTTTGGGAGGTGTTATAATATATTTTTTAAGATATTTAGTGTTGTTAAACTTGCCGATTATAGGAAATTTTATTTCTGAATTGGTTAGAATAGTTCAAAATAATTTATAAATTGAGGGTGAAAGAATGGAGAAAAATAAGTTGAGACATTTTAAGGATCTATTATTAAAAGAAAGAGAAGAAGTATTAAATACTTTAAAAAATAGAGGTGAAAATGAATTTAGTACAAATTTAAAAGATGAGATAGATGAATTATCTATGTATGATAATCATCCTGGAGATATAGGTACTGAAACATTCCAGATGGAAATGAAATATGCATTAGAAACTCATGAAAAGGAAGAATTAAAAAATGTTGAAGAGGCATTAAAAAAGATTGATAAGGGCGGATATGGTATATGCGAATTTTGTGGCACAAGCATTTTAAAAGAACGACTAGAATTTTTGCCATCAGCAAAGCTATGTTCAAAATGTGCAGATAAAAGACTAAACATAAATGAAATTCATAATGATAGACCTGTAGAGGAAGAAGTATTATTTCCCCCTTTTGGAAGAACAAATACAGATTTAGATGACTCTATAGTTTATGATGGAGAAGATGCTTGGCAAGAAATACAGCAACATTCAACCTCTTCTGATATTGATGCTCTAGATGATGAAGATAGGGGTATTGTTGAAAAAATCGAAGAAATATCTAATGAAGATTACAAAAAACAGCTTCCAGATTAATTCTAATATAAACAATATTAATTAATTATGTGATATAATTTTTTTGAGATATTAAAGCAAGCGTATTTTTATGCGTTTTCTTGTAATTATAAAGGGGATTAAAATGGAAGAATTAATAAGCTTTAAAGTGGAAAACAAAGACAATAATAAAAGAGTGGATGTAGTTTTATCAGATAATATTAATAAACACTCCAGAAGCTATATTCAAAAACTAATTAACGGAAAACATGTAAAAGTAAATAATTTTAATGTAAAAGCGAGTCATAGAGTATTTGAAGGTGATAATGTAGAGATTTTAATACCAAAACCAGTAAAGATTGATATCGAGCCTGAAAATATACCAATTGATATAGTATACGAAGATAAAGATGTTATAATAATTAATAAGAGACAAGGGATGGTTGTTCACCCTGCACCAGGAAATTATACTGGTACCTTAGTTAATGCTTTAATGTTTCACTGTAAATCATTATCAGGGATAAATGGTATATTAAGACCAGGAATTGTACATCGTATTGATAAAGATACATCTGGTCTATTAATGGTCGCAAAGAATGATTTTGCTCATAGGGCTTTAGCAAATCAATTAAAGGAACATACTATAAAAAGAAAATATATAGCATTAACAGAGGGTTTAATAAATAAGGATAGCGGGACAATAAATTTACCTATCGGTAGACACCCTATAAATAGAAAGAAAATGGCTGTAGTTAATAAAAATAGTAAATCAGCTATTACACATTTTAAGGTATTGGATAGATTTGCAAAAAATACATTAATAGAAGCAATATTAGAAACAGGAAGGACTCATCAAATTAGGGTGCATATGGAACATATCGGATATCCTTTAGTAGGGGATCCTATTTACGGTTATCAGAGACAAAAATTCGATTTAAATGGACAATTATTACATGCTAAAATCATTGGTTTTATTCATCCTTCAAAAGGAACTTATATGGAATTTGAGGCAGAATTACCAGTCTGTTTTATAAAGGTAATAGATACATTAAAAAGGATTAAGTAAAAATTACTTAATCCTTTTTAATGCAAAAATTATATCTTCTGAAGGTGTTACATATAAAGTTTGAAAATTATCATAAATAACCATTCCGGGTTTTGAACCCTTTGTTTTTTTTACATACTTAACCTTTGTATAATCTACAGGTACATTATTAGAATTTCTAGCCTTACTATAATATGATGCAAGTGTTGCAGCCTCTATTAAAGTTTTATTGGTTATTTCGATGGAATTATTATTAGAATTACTATTTTTTATAATCACATGAGAGCCAGGAATCCCCTTAGTATGAAGCCATATATCATTACTAGAAGACATTCTTAGAGTAAGGATATCATTTTGCTTATTATTTTTTCCAACATATATTTCTAATCCATCGCTAGAAATAAAATGTAGTGGAGTAGAGGGCGGAGGATTCTTAGGTATAGACTTCTTATTTGTATTTAAAGTTGCTAGATAGCCTTCCATTCTAAGTTCTATTTTAATTTCCTCTATTTCCTGTAACTCGGTACAATTTTTTATATTTTCCATCTGACTTTCTAAATAGTAAATTTCTTCTTCAGTTGAATTTATTTGCTTTAATAAATGTTGGATAGCGTTTTTACTTTTGCTATATTTTTTAAAATATTTTTGTGCATTTTCTACAGGGGAGAGATTTGGATTTAATGGTATTTCAATTTCCTCTTGATTATTTGAATAAAAATTATATAGGACAGTCTTTTCCATTCCTTTTTTTAAATTATAAACATTAGAAGTTAGTAATTCTCCATATAGTTTATATATTGAAGCATCTTTTGATTTTTTATATTCATCCTGTAATTTAACTAATTTTTTATAGCTTCTATCTAGTTTGTTTTTTATGGTATGCAATAGATCACTACTTTTTTGTTTTATCCGCTCTAATTTATCCCTTTCTGAATAAAATTGTTCTAATAGAATTGAAATAGAATTAAATTTTATTACATGGAGATAATTATATTGTTTTAAAGGTAATACGGAAAAATCAATTAATTTAGTACCTCTTTCATTATAAATAATGTTAGGTACAAATTTTATGTTTTTCACCCTTTCTAATATTTCTAAAAATGACATTTTTAAATATTTTCTTTGTTTTTCAGATAATGTTTCTAATGGTTGATCATTATGAATACCACTTATATAACAAATTTCTCTAGAAATTAGCGGACTTATACCCGTAAAGGTATTAATAAAAAACTTTTCTATTTTTTTCCCCTTTGAATATTCATTTAAAAGTAAATCAAACTTATCATTATCGATATCTAATGGATTATATTTATTTTGATTAGGTGGATAAAAATATTCATTACCAGGTAAAACCTGTCGATATCTACTTATATTGCTGCCAACCCTTTTAATACTATCAATAATCATTTTTGATTCTTTATTAATTAATATTATATTACTATGACGTCCCATAATTTCAATAATTAGCACCTTAATTGTGGGATCCCCTAGCTCATTTACAGAAGAGATCTCTATTTCTATAATTCGCTCCATGGAGGGTTGTTTTATAGAAGATATTTTCCCTCTTGTTAAGTTTTTTCTTAATAGCATACAGAAAGTTGGTGCTGTTTTAGGGTTTATCTTAGAGTGTTTTGTTAAATAAGCTCTAGGATTACTAGCATTGGAAGATAATAATAGGGTATAATTGGTTTTATTATTTCTTATATTTATATATAATTCATCCTTTTCAGGCTGATATATTTTTTCTATACGACCATTACATAATTTTTCATTTAATTCGTTAACCAAAGCATTAATAGTGATACCATCAAAAGCCATTGCTATTCCTCCTTCATTATTCACTAGTTAATATATTCTAACATTTTTTTATGATTTATTATAATAATATAATATATGTAATGAATAATAGATTTTCAAAATTACATTTAAGAAAAAAGGGAGAGTATTATTATTTTATGTTTTTAGTCGAAGTTATACAATGAAAAAAAATTATAAAAATTTCTATTAAAAATTTCTATTTATCTCTATAATTAATATAATTGATTATAAAAGGTTTAATCTTTATGATATAATATTCTAAATGTTAATATAAAGATAAAGCAAATACCAAGTTATAGAGGAGTTAAATTAATGAATTTTGTAAAAATGCAAGGACTTGGAAATGATTTCATTTTAGTTGAAGATATGAAGGAAAATATCCAACTCACTTCTAGCCAAATAAATAAATTATGTGATCGACATTTTGGGATAGGAGCAGATGGGCTTATACTAGTTCAGCCTTCAAAGTTATATGATATAAAGATGAAATTTTATAATCAAGATGGAACTGAAGCTGCAATGTGTGGAAATGGAGTAAGATGTTTTGCAAAGTATGTTTATAGTTATAATATAGTAAATAAAGATGATATTAATATTGAAACCATTGCTGGAAAGATCTCTGCAAAGATTTCTAATGATGTGGTACAAGTAAATATGGGAAAAGCTCAATTTGATCCAAGATATATACCGGTAAATATAGATAATATAAAAGTAGTAGATGAGAAGTTATACATAAATGACAAAGAAATAATATTTTCTTCTATATTAATGGGGGTACCACATACTATTATTGAGGTGGAAGATGTTAGTAATTATCCTGTTAAAGAAATTGGACCTCTAATAGAAATAAATAAAATATTTCCAGCTAAAACAAATGTAAATTTTGTTCAAATATTAAACAAAGAGGAAGTTAAGATGGTTACCTGGGAAAGAGGAGTAGGGCTTACAATGGCTTGTGGAACTGGTGCATGTGCTGCTGCCTCTATTTTAAAAGAAAAGAAAAAAATAAAAGATAGAGTATTAATACATGTGCCAGGTGGTGAATTAACCATCAAATTTAACAAAGATAATATTTTTATGATAGGACCAGTGCAAGAGGTTTATAAGGGTATTATTAATGTAGAGATTATACAAGAAGGATAATATATTAATATTTAATCTACACATTATTATTGAAATACTGGAAGGATGATTTTTATGAAGAGTATGACTGGCTTTGGAAGAGGGGAATATAAAGATGATAGGTATGAATGCACTGTAGAAATAAAGACTATCAATCATAGATATAAGGATTACTCTATTCGCATGCCTAGGCAATTAAATAGTATAGAAGATAAAATTAGAAAAATTGTAAATTCATATATTACTAGAGGAAGAATAGAAATATATATTCATTTTGAATTTCTAAATCAAGAGGAAAGAGAAGTAAAACTAGACTTAGGCTTAGCAAAAGGTTATTATAGTGCATTAAATAAATTAAAAATGTCTTTTCCAGAAATAAATGAGGATATAAAAATATCTCTACTTGCGCGTTTTCCAGAAATAATTAAAGTTGATGATAAAGAATATGATGTAGAAGAATTATGGGGATTCTTATATATCGCTATGAAAAGTGCATTGGAAATGTTAAGTGAAACAAGAACAGCTGAGGGAAAAAATTTAAAAGTTGATTTATTATCTCGTTGTAATAAAATCAAAGATAGTATAAAATCTATTAAATATTTAGCACCGGAAGTCGAAAAAGAATATAAAAAAAGACTTACAGAAAAAATAATAGAATATACAAATTCAATTGAATTAGACGAAACAAGAATTTTAACAGAAGTTGCAATTTTAGCTGACAAAACAAATATAACTGAAGAATTAATAAGGTTAAATAGTCATATTGATCAATTTGAGAACACTTTAAATGAAAATACAATTGGTAGGAAATTGGATTTTCTTGTTCAAGAAATGAATAGAGAGATTAATACTATTGGATCTAAGGGGAACTATTATTCTATTGCAACAGAAGTTGTATCAATAAAAAGTGAGTTAGAAAAAATCAGAGAACAAATTCAAAATATTGAGTAAGGAGTGGATATAGATGACAATTAAGTTAATCAATATTGGATTTGGAAATATTGTATCAGCAAATAGGCTTATAGCCATTGTAAGTCCAGAATCAGCGCCTATAAAAAGAATTATACAAGAAGCCAGAGAAAGAGGCATGCTCATAGATGCAACATATGGTAGACGAACTAGGGCAGTTATTGTTACAGATAGTGACCATATAATATTATCTGCTGTTCAACCCGAGACTGTAGCTAATAGATTAGACAATAAAGACAATTCTATTTTAGAGGAACAAAATGAAAAACTATAATTATACCAATATAAACCAAGAAGGATTATTAATTGTTATTTCTGGCCCATCGGGTGCCGGAAAAGGAACTGTTTGCAAATCCTTATTAAGTAAAGCAAATAATTTAAGATTGTCTACTTCTATAACTACAAGAAAACCAAGATTAGGTGAAATTGAAGGGGTTAATTATTTTTTTATAGAAAATGAAAAGTTCAAGGAAATGATTTATGCTGGAGAGCTTTTAGAATATGCTATGGTTTATGATAATTATTATGGTACCCCTAAAAAGAAAGTTTTGGAACAACTAAATTTAGGAAAAGATGTAATATTAGAAATTGATATCCAAGGAGCTCTAAAAGTAAAATCCGAATTCCCACAGGGGGTTTTTATATTTATAATGCCGCCCTCAATGGAAGAATTAAAAAATAGAATTAAAAATAGAGGAACAGAATCTGAAACAGAACTAACTAAAAGATTTGAGGCATCATATAAAGAAATAAACTATGTTTCAAAGTATAATTATATTGTTGTTAATGATGAAATAGAAGAAGCAGTAGAAAAAGTAAAATCAATTATAATAGCTGAGAAATGTAGAGTAGATAGATTGAATGATAAATTAGAAGATATTATAGGAGGGAATTAATATGATATATCCATCAATTAAATCTTTATTAAAAAAAGTAGATAATAAATATTCATTGGTAGTAATTGCTGCAAAGAGAGCTAGACAAATAGTAGATGGTCATGAAACTTATATAGATATAAAATCTAATAATCCTGTTACTATTGCTACTAACGAAATTGATGTTAATGCTCTGCAATATGAAACCACTGAAGATTAAATATTATGGAGTGATATTATGTTAAAAGATGTAACAATTGTATTAGGAGTAACAGGTGGAATTTCTGCATATAAATCATTAGAATTAGTTAGTCGCTTGAAAAAGAAGGGTGCTGATATACATGTTATAATGACTGAATCAGCTACAAAATTTGTTACCCCTTTAACCTTTCAAACTCTAACTCAAAACTTAGTGGTAGTGGATACTTTTGAAAGTATTAAATATTGGGAGATTGAACATATTAGTTTAGCACAAAAAGCAGACTTATTTGTTATTGCACCTGCTACTGCAAATATTATTGGGAAAATAGCTAATGGAATAGCCGATGATATGTTGTCTACTACAATAATGGCAACAAAATCAACTAAATTAATAGCACCTGCTATGAATACACAAATGTATTTAAATCCTATTGTTCAAGGCAATATAAAAAAGCTAGAAAACTTAGGATATATATTCATGGAACCAGAATCAGGAGTATTAGCTTGTGGCGATGAAGGACCAGGAAAATTACCTCAATCTAAAGTTATAGAACAGAAAATCTATAGTTTTTTAAATAAAAAAAAGGACCTAGAAGGTAAGAAAGTGTTAATAACTGCAGGACCAACTCGAGAAGCAATAGATCCTGTTCGTTTTATCTCAAATTATTCAACAGGTAAAATGGGATATGCACTTGCTCATGAAGCAGTAGATAGAGGTGCTGATGTATTATTAATTTCAGGTCCAACTGGATTAAAGGTTCCACAAGGTGTGAATATTAAATTTATTACTTCTAGTCAAGAAATGTATGATATGGTTATGAAAAACTATTCATCTGCAGATATTATTATAAAATCAGCAGCAGTTTCAGACTATAAACCAAAGGATATTTCAAATGAAAAAATTAAAAAAATAGATGACGAATTATTATTAACCTTAGAAAGAAATAAAGATATAGCTTATGAGTTAGGAAAAGTAAAAGAAGATAGAATATTAGTTGGCTTTGCTGCTGAAACTGAAGATCTTATTGTTAATGCAAAATCAAAAGTAGAGAAAAAAAATTTTGATTTTATTGTAGCTAATGACCTAAAACAGGAAGGCGCTGGTTTTGCAGAAGATACTAACATTGTTAAAATAATAGATAAAGAGGGTAATATATTAGAACTTCCGAAAATGACTAAAAGACAAGTAGCTAAAGAAATATTCAATAAAGTAGTGAAAACCCTTTAAAGCGTACTTAGTACGCTTTATTATTTATATATATAATAAGAAATTCTCCCACAGATTCAAGAGGTTAGTATATGTTTTTATTTATATCTTATATTTTTAATTTTGCTATATGCTATATTAAAAGGATGATAAATATGGATAGGACAAAGTTTGCACAAGTAATAATAAATAAATCTAATATTAATATAGATCGATATTTTGATTATAAAATTCCAGATTCATTATTAGAATGCATAAGTATAGGACAAAGAGTAATAGTCCCCTTTGGAATAGGTAATAAGAAAATTGATGCTTTTATTATTAATATTAAAGATTTTTGTAATGTTGAAGATAAAAAACTTAAATATATAGATCAAATTATAGATATGGAGCCCATCATAACAATTAATCAATTAAGATTAGCTAATTGGATAAAGGAGTATTATTTATGTACACATATTGAAGCAATTCAATTAATGATACCTACAGGTTTAAATATAGAAAAAAAAATAAAAATTATATTAAATAAAGAGAAAATGAACGAAATAGAAATTAATAAACATTCTAATTCTATTGATAAAAAAGTTTTAGAATACTTAAATAATCAACAAAGTGAAATTAAATTAGAAGAAATAGAAAAATTAATTGTATATAAGAATTTAAATAAAGTGCTAAAGGAACTAGCTAAGAAAAAATATATTTTTATAGAAGAGCGTTTTAATACTAAAATAAAAGATAAGAAAGAAAAATATATTTCTTTATCTGGTAAATATAAAGACAAGGATGAATATTTAAAGAATCTAAATGCAAATGCTCATAAGCAAATAGCCATAATAAATAATTTAGAACACTTTCCATATAATTATAATGAATTAAGAAGAGAGTTGAATTTTAATACGGGTTCCATAAATACACTATTAGAAAAAGAACTAATTAAAATTACTTCAAAAATGGTATTTAGGAATCCCTATATTTACAAAAACTTTAATAATCCCATAGTACCACTGACTGAAGAACAAAATAATATCGTAAAAGCATTCTATAAATTATCAAATAAAAAATCGCAGAAGTTTCTAATTCACGGAGTAACTGGAAGTGGTAAGACAGAAATATATCTAAATATGATTGAAATAATGTTGAAACAGAAAAAACAATCTATTTTATTAGTTCCTGAAATTTCTTTAACTCCACAGATGGTTGAGCGTGTTATAGGAAGATTCGGAGATCAAATATCTATTCTTCATAGTGGTCTATCTAATGGGGAAAAATATGACCAATGGAGTAGAATTAAATCAGGTGAAATTAATATAGTAATTGGCGCACGGTCAGCTATTTTTGCTCCACTAGAAAATTTAGGACTTATAATTATTGATGAGGAGCATGAAACAACATATAAATCATCTACTAGACCTAGGTATCATTCAAGAGAAATTGCAGAAAAAAGATGTGAAAATGAAAACTGCCATATAGTCTTAGGCAGTGCGACTCCATCCATCGAAAGTTATTATAAGAGTAAGAATAATGAATATAATTTATTTTTATTAAAAAAAAGAGTTGATAATATTCCTATGCCGAGTATTACTTTAGTGGATATGAGGAATGAACTAAAAGAAGGGAATTACTCAATATTAAGTAATAAATTAAGGGAAGAAATAGAAATTAAACTACAAAAAAAAGAACAAATTATATTATTTCTAAACCGAAGAGGATATTCTACATTCTTATCATGCAGACAATGTGGTCATGTAGAAAAATGTCCCAATTGTGATGTGTCATTGACCTTCCATCATAATAATAGTATTTTAATGTGCCATTATTGTGGATATAAAAAGTATGCACCTAAAGTATGTCCATCATGTAATAGTAGTAAAATAAAATATTTTGGTACGGGTACACAAAAAGTTGAAGACATAATTGCAAAAGTATATCCTGATGCAAGAATATTACGAATGGATGCAGATACAACAAAAAGAAAAGGTGCCCATGATAGAATATTAAATGCTTTTAAAAATAAACAAGCAGATATATTAATAGGAACTCAAATGATAGCTAAAGGCTTGGATTTTCCCAATGTAACACTTGTAGGGGTAATTACTGCGGATACATCATTGAATTTACCTGATTTTCGTGCAGCAGAGAGAACATTTCAGCTTACTACACAAGTAGCTGGAAGAGCTGGGAGAGGAGCTCTTCTAGGTAAAGTTATAGTGCAAACCTATGAACCAGAGCATTATAGTTTAATCCATGCAAAAAGTCATGATTATTATAATTTCTATAATGAAGAAGTAATTATTAGAAAAGAAATGTTATATCCTCCCTTTAAAAATATTATAAATATAATATTTTCCTGTGTTAATGAAGATAGGTTAATAAAATTTTCTAATAAATTCTATATTATACTAATTGACTACTTTAAATCCATTAATAAAGAATATCTAATTTCAGATATATATAAGCCAGTTCCTGCTGAAATTTCGAAAATAAGCAATAAATATAGATGGCATATGATTATAAAAACCAATCATATTAAAATATTTAAAAATATTCTGAGAAAAGCATATCGTGAATATTTAAGTCACGAAAATGAAGTAAATATAGCTATAGACATAGATCCAGTTAGTTTATTATAAAATGATATGATAAAATAATTATAAATTAATTACAAGGAGGAAAATTTAATGGCAATTAGAAAAATTAGGAGAGAAGGAGATACGATCTTACGGAAAAAATCCAGAAAAATAGATAAAATAGATGAAAGAATTAAAATATTGGCAAAGGATATGCTAGATACAATGTATAAATCCGAAGGAGTAGGTCTAGCAGCTCCGCAAGTAGGGATTTTAAAAAGAATAATAGTTGTTGATGTTGGTGAAGGACCTATTACTATTATAAATCCAGAAATAATTTCACAAGATGGTAAGCAAGAAGAGGTAGAAGGATGTTTAAGTATACCAGGAAAGGCTGGTATTGTTATAAGACCTGATAATATAATAGTAAAGGGTAATGATATAGAAGGGAAAGAAATTCAAATTGAGGGCAATGGGTTTTTAGCTCGTGCACTATCCCACGAAATAGATCATTTAGAAGGTGTTTTGTTTATAGATAAAGTTGTAAAATATGTGGATATGTAAAGTAGGTGAAAATATATGAATATTGTTTTTATGGGAACACCAGATTTCGCAGTACCTTCACTTTTGGGATTGATAGAAAATGGGCATAGGATTTTAGCAGTTGTCACGCAGCCTGATAGACCTAAAGGTAGAGGAAAAAAAATAAAGTATCCTCCTGTAAAGGAAATTGCTTTAGAAAATAAAATAAGTGTATTACAACCTATAAAGTTAAAAGAAGAAGCTTTTATAACTTGTTTAAAATCTTTAAATCCTGATATTATAATAGTTATTGCATATGGTAAAATATTACCGAAGGAAATATTATCAATACCCAAAAATGGATGCATTAATCTTCATGCTTCGTTACTTCCTGCATATAGAGGAGCAGCCCCTATTAATTGGGCAATAATAAATGGTGAGAAAAAAAGTGGTGTTACTACTATGTATATGGATACAGGTCTTGATACTGGTGATATGATTTTAAAGGATGAAATTGAAATTCCAGAAGACATGACTGCAGGCGAGTTACATGATGTTTTGGCTGATTTGGGTAAGGAAGTACTGTTAAATACAATAGAGAATATTCAACAAAAAAAAGTGACTCGGAAAGCTCAAAATCATGAAGAACATAGCTATGCTCCAATGTTGGATAAAAATTTAGGAGAAATTAATTGGAATAATTCTGCTGAGCACATTGTTAACTTGATTAGAGGTACTAACCCTTGGCCGGGAGCACATACATTCTTAATGGAAGAAAAAATGAAGTTATGGAAAGCAAAAATATATGATGGCATCAATGATAAAAGCAAACCAGGCACGATAATAGATTATATTTCGAATTTAGGCTGGATAGTAAAAACAGGAAAGGGTTTAATTGCAATTGAAGAAATACAAATGCCCAATAATAAAAAAATGAGTGTAGATTCATTTGTTCGAGGTCATTGTGTAAATATAGGTACCATTTTGGGTAAAAATGGATGTGAGTAAATGTATGAAGAAGTAAAAGACAATAACAAATTATTTGTAAAGCTTCTTATTGGGTCAATATCAATATTTATAATTTTATTGACAATAATAGGATCTCTATTTATTACAGATAATATAAAAACATATCAAAGTATATCTTTAATATTTTATTATACGATAATTCTAATATTTATTATTATTATATTAGGCTTATTTATGATATTATTTTCAAAATCAAATAAAAAGCTTCATCCATTTTATATAAAATGGATGAAGCTTAGCTTTAAATTATTTTATCCTCTTATTTATATTACAGGGTGTTTAGCTAATATAGAAAAGGATAAAATAAGGGGTGAATTTGCTAATATTAATAATTATATAGTAAGTAAAGAAAATCATAAGGTTAATGCTGGGGATATATTATTATTATTACCACATTGTATTCAATGGTCAGAATGTCCACATAAGATATCAAATAATATAGAAAATTGTAAAATGTGTGGTAAATGTAAGGTAAAAAATCTAATAGAATTAACTAAGATATATGGAGTACAAATCTCTATTGTAACAGGTGGAACTATGGCACGAAATAATATAAAAAAGAGGCATCCAAAGGCAATTGTCGCTGTTGCCTGTGAAAGAGATTTGTGCAGTGGAATAAGTGATGTTAAGTTTATACCTGTTTTAGGTATTATAAATGAGCGTCCCGAGGGACCCTGTCTTAACACTGATGTTAACATATCAAAGGTAGAAGAAGCTTTATTATATTTTATAAATGGAGGAGATGTTTAATGTTATTTGACTGGACCTATATTTTACTAATTCCAGCTATGGTTTTTGCTATGTATGCCCAAGGGAAAGTAAAAACAACATTTAATAAATATCTAAGAGTAAGAAGCAGTAAAGGATATACTGGTGTTCAAGTGGCTAGAATGATAATGGACTCAGAGGGATTACAAAATATTAATATTGAACTAACAAATGGTCATTTAAGCGACCATTATGATCCCAGAAAAAAAGTGTTAAGATTATCAAATGCAGTTTATAGTGGTAGCTCTGTAGCCTCATTGGGTGTAGCAGCCCATGAAGTAGGTCATGCAATACAGCATGCTAGTGGGTATGCACCTCTAATGATAAGGAATTCACTAGCTCCTGTAGCAGGTTTTGGTTCTAAAGCCGCTTGGTTTTTGTTTTTTATTGGGTTTATATTTGCAAATTCAGGCTTAAAAGTTTTAATGGATATTGGCATATTATTCTTTTTAGCAGTAGTACTATTTCAAATTATTACTTTACCTGTTGAATTTAATGCGAGCAATAGAGCTTTAACACTATTGGAATCTCAAGGCATTCTATCTTCCTCTGAAATAGCACCTACAAAAAAGGTATTAAGTGCAGCTGCTTTAACCTATGTTGCTGCTACAGTTGTTGCATTATCTCAATTATTAAGGCTGTTAATATTAAGGGGTAGAAGAAATTAAATGAATAATAATAAAAATAAAGTTTTGGATAATCCAAGGGAAATAGCATTAAAAACTTTATATGATATTGATGTTAATAAAGCCTATAGTAATATAAGCATAAAAAAGAATTTAAATAATTCTTCTTTAAAATCTATTGATAAAGCTTTCATAACACATCTAGTCTATGGTGTAATTAAAAATAGAACGAGGTTAGATTGGATTATATCAAATTTTTCTAAAACACCAATAAAAAGGATGTCTCCTTGGGTTCTCAATATTTTAAGACTTGGAGTATATCAAATTGTTTTTTTAGATAAAGTTCCACAATCTGCAGCGGTTAATGAATCAGTTAAGCTAGGAAAGAAGTATGGACATAAAAAAATTACTGGTTTTATTAATGCTATATTGAGAAATACAACAAGGGCTTCTAAAGAAGAATTACAACCTACTAAAAAGGAAAAAATAGACTTTTTAACAATATACTATTCACATCCAAGATGGATGGTTGAAATGTGGATAAAAGAATTCGGGTTAGATTTTACAATAAGTCTTTTGAAAAAGAATAACGAAATACCACCATTTACTATTCGTACAAATACTTTAAAAATAAATAGAAAGGAATTGATGGAATTATTGCAAGAAGAAGGCATGATAGTTAAGGAAGGACATTGGTGCCCTGAAGCAATAATAATCGATAATATCTCTAGTAGTATAGAAAGAAACAAGTGTTTTCGAAGAGGCTTATTTCAAGTTCAAGATCAAAGTTCAATGTTAGTTGCCCATATTTTAAATCCCCTAAAAGAACAATTAGTAATAGATATTTGTGCAGCACCTGGTGGAAAAACAACTCATATTGCTGAGGTTATGGATAATACAGGAAAAGTGATTGCACGAGATGTGCATGAACATAAATTATTACTTATGAGGGATAATATTAAACGATTAGATATTTCAAATATACAATTAGAACTTTTTAATGCACTAGATTTAGATGAAAATTTAATTGGGAAAGCAGACGCTGTTTTATTAGATGCACCCTGTTCTGGCTTAGGTATTATAAGAAGAAAACCAGATTTAAAATGGAATAAAACTCCAGATGATATTAAAACCATTACATCTTTACAGATACAAATGCTAGAGAATGCTGCTTGTTATGTAAAAAAGGGTGGGAATTTAATATATAGTACCTGTACGATAAATCCGGAAGAAAATTTCAATCTAGTTAAAAAATTCTTAGATAAAAATCCATCTTTTAGACTAGTACCTATAAAAGAATTCTCTGATAAGTTGTTAACACATAATGAGATAAAACAAGGTTATTTACAAGTTTTTCCTCATATAGATGATATTGATGGTTTTTTTATAAGTAAAATGCAAAGAATTTAATCATCAAACCCCATTAACAATTTTAATGGGGTTTGATGATTTTAAAAGATATGACTAATAATATCCACGAAAAATTGGGTATCTCCTTCTTCTTAGCAATCTAGAAAATAATAGAACAAATATAAAATTTCTTAAAAAATTTCTATCCCTATATTGTTGAGTTTGAGAATACATGTTATCATATCTATTCATTATATTATCAACTAATTGATCTATTTGATAAGGAGTTAGATTTGTACCACTATATCTATTTAATTCATCTTCAACTAATGGTTGTATGCTAGTATATAAATCTGGGTATCCAAAGGAATACTGTGAATCAAGCCAATCATAATAGTTCAAAAACATCATCTCCCTTTCTATAAAGTATAACTAGTTTAATAGCTGTATTTCTATTATTAATATACTCTCAAGATGAAGTTTTGTGTATATATAGAACAATTTTTGTTACAAATAAGAAATTTGGTATAATTAATTTATTACATAGGAAAATAAAATAAAATAGTAATTAGAAGAGGGGAAGGATTTTGTATAAAAAAAATCTTATTGGATTAAATTTGGATGAGATAAATAAAATCATTTTAAAATATAAACAACCTAAATACCGAGCAAAACAAATATTTCAGTGGATATATAAAGGAATTTATAGTATTGATGAAATGCTAAATTTACCAAATGAAATTAGAGAACAATTAAAAGATAAATATGAAATTTATAGATTGAGAGTTGTTAAAAAATATCAAGATCCTGAGGACGATACAATAAAATTATTGTTTGCATTGAAAGATAAAAATATTATAGAATGTGTTGTAATGCAATATAAATACGGGAATACAATATGTATTTCAACTCAAGTTGGTTGTAATATGGGGTGTATTTTCTGTGCTTCAACGACTGAAGGTAAAGTTAGAAATCTAGATGCAGGTGAGATGATGGATCAAGTAATAAAAGCCCAAGAAATAATAGATGATAAAATATCTAATATCGTTTTAATGGGCAGTGGAGAGCCATTAGATAATTTAAATGAAGTACTTAAATTTATTAATCTAGTAAACAACCAACAAACACTTAATATTGGGCAAAGACATATAACATTGTCGACCTGTGGTATTGTACCTAAAATATATGAGTTAGCTGATAAACAATTACAAATAAATCTTTCTATATCCCTTCATACTGCTAACGATATTAAAAGAAAGGAAATGATGCCAATAGCAAAAAAATATAGTATAAGAGATTTAATTGATGCTTGTACCTATTATATTAATAATACAAATAGAAGGGTTACATTTGAATACGCATTAATTAAAGATAAAAATGATACATTAGATGATGCTATTCAAACGGGAAAGCTTCTAAAGGGAATGCTTTGTCATGTGAATCTAATACCAATTAATTCAATTAAAGAAAAAGACTATGAAAAAAGTTTAGATAGTAATATTAAGATTTTTAAGGAAAAGTTAGAATCTTTCGGTATACCAACTACTATAAGAAAAGAGATGGGAAGTAGTATAAATGCAGCATGTGGACAATTAAGAAAAGGATATCTTAATTTATCTGAGGATGAAAATAATTTATAAGATTATGTGAGGTGTAAATATGAAAATAGGATATAAAACTCATGTTGGATTGGTAAGAGAACATAATGAAGATTCTTTCTTAATTATTAAAGAATTTTATCCTAAATTCTGCGTATTTGCAGTTGCTGATGGAATGGGCGGTCATAATGCGGGTGAAGTAGCTAGTAAAATGGCAATTCAAGGTGTTAAAGATTTTTTTATGAAAAATCATGATAAGGATGAGTTAATATTTAATATTAAGAATGTTAAACATCTAATAGAAAAAATTAATTATTCTATTTATGAAAAAGCTCAAAACTGCCTGGAACTTAATGGAATGGGAACCACACTAACAATGGTTATAAGTTTTAATAATAAAATACATATAATTCATATTGGAGATAGTAGAGCCTATCGAATTAATCAAAATGGTATAAAACAACTTACAGAGGATCATTCTTTAGTAGCTGAATTAATTAAGGAGGGTAAAATAACTAAAGAAGAAGCTATAACCCATCCGCAAAAAAATGTAATTACCAGAGCTTTAGGAACAGATAGAGAAATAAATCTGGATATTTATAATTATCAATTTGATTCTAAGGATATTATATTACTCTGTACTGATGGACTTATAAATTCAATATCAGAAAATAAAATTAATGATATAGTAAATAAAGATATAGATTTTCAACAAAAAGCTGAAAATTTGATTAATCATGCTAATATTAATGGAGGAAAGGACAATATCACAACAATTATTTTTCAAAGCTAGGAGGTGGGAATATAATGTTATTAGGAAAAATATTGAGTAATAGATATGAATTAATAGAAATAATAGGTCAAGGCGGAATGGCAATTGTATATAAGGCAAAGGATAAATTGTTAAATAGATTTGTTGCAGTAAAGGTTCTTAGGCAAGAATTTACTCATGATGAACAATTTATAAAAAAGTTTAAAAGGGAATCTCAATCAGCTGCTAGCTTATCCCATCAAAATATTGTAAATATATATGATGTAGGAGTACAAGAAGATATTCATTATATAGTTATGGAATTGGTTAACGGCAAAACATTAAAAAAATTTATTAAAGAGAGTATTAAGGTTAATTGGGAAAAAACTATAAGTATAGCTTTGCAAATAGCATCAGCACTGGAACATGCCCATAAAAATCATATTATACATAGGGATATTAAACCGCATAATATAATTATAACCCAGGAAGGTGTTGCTAAAGTAGCTGATTTTGGTATTGCTAGGGCAATTACAAGTTCAACTGTTACACAGATAGAGGACACTATGGGATCTGTGCATTATTTGTCACCTGAACAAGCCCGCGGAGGCTTTGTCAATGAAAAGTCAGATATTTATTCATTAGGAATAGTTATGTATGAAATGGTTACAGGAGAGGTACCATTTAAAGGAGATACATCTGTAGCTGTTGCTTTGCAACATTTACAAGGAGATATAAAACCCCCCAAAGAAATTAATGAATCTTTACCTGAGAGTTTAAATTCTATTATTTTAAAGTTATTAAAGAAAAATCCCGATGAGAGGTATGTAAATGCTACTAATCTAATAAATGATTTAAACCGTGTATATCTTGAGCCAAATGTAAACTTTACAAAGAATTATTTTGATGATAATGCTCCAACTCAAATCACTCCTATTGTAGAAAAAGATAATAGCAATAATAAAGTTAGTACTACAAAGAATAAAGTAGGAAAAAATAAAAAAATAAAAATAGTTTTATATTTAATTGTTTTTTTCATAATGGCAAGTTTGATAGGAGCATTGGTTTTTTCATTTGGAAAGTACTTTATGGTAAAAGAAATAGAAGTTCCTAATGTAGAAAATTTACACATTGATGAAGCAATTAAAAAATTAAGAGATAATGATTTACAATCTGAAATAACTGAAAGAAAGTATAGTAGTGAAGTAGAAAAGGATTTAGTAATAAGTCAAGATCCAGGTCAAGGCAAAGTGATTAAAGAAAATCAAATAGTTAAACTAATTGTAAGTAATGGGCCAAGACAAATAGCAGTACCTTCTTTGATTGGAAAATTTGAAGTTGAAGCTACCAGTTTACTAGATAATCTTGGGTTCGAAGTAGGAGAAATTAAATATGAATTCAATGATGACTTTGAAAATGGTAAAGTATTTGATCAATCCCCTAAAGAAGATATGGAGGTAGAAGAGGGTAGGAAAATTGATTTATTTGTAAGCAAAGGAAAAGAAACTATAAATACGCCAAGCATAGTTGGTAAAACTTTAGAAGAAGCAAAGGAACTGTTGAACTCAGTAGGCTTGAATATTGGAGATATAAAATATGAAAGTAGTGAAACTTATGAAAAGGATTATGTAATAGAACAAAATCCAAAAGCAAAAGGGGAAGTACAAAAAAATACGGTGGTAGATATTGTATTAAGTAAAGGTAAGATAACAACAAAGAATGTAGAAGTTGATCTAACTCAATATAAACCGGAAGATGAAGAAAACTTTAATGTAAATGTTACAATAGAATTGCTAGACTATCAAGATAATACAATTAAGACAGCATACGAAAAGCAACATTCTATTGAAGAAGGTTTATTGCAGATTCCAGTCCAAGGTACAGGAGTTCAAATATATACTGTTAAAATTAACGGTAAAGAATATTCGGAAGGCTTTATTTCATTCTAATACAAGGAGTTGGATAAATGGATAAGGGTATCATTATAAAGGGAATCGGTGGATTCTACTATGTTCAAAGAATTAATTCTGACATTGTAGAATGTAAAGCAAGAGGAATATTTAGAAAAGATAAAATAACACCTATGGTTGGAGATGAAGTACTAATTACAATTATCGATGATGGTCAAGGCATAATAGAAGATATATTGCCTCGTAAAAATCAATTAATTAGACCTCCAGTTACAAATATAGATCAAGCGATAATTGTATTTTCCCTTTTGAATCCTAATCCTAATTTCCAATTAATAGATCGCTTCCTTGTACAAGGAGAAAAGCAAAATTTATCTTTAATTATATGTATAAATAAAATAGATATAGTAAGTAATATAAAAAGTAAAGAAGAAGAAATCCAAGATATGTATAAAAATACTGGCTATCCTATAATTTTTACTAGCGTTAAAGAAAATATCGGCATTGAAGATTTAACAAAAAATTTAGAAAACCATATTACCGTATTTGCAGGTCCATCTGGAGTTGGGAAATCCTCATTACTTAATAAAATTAACACAGACTATAATCTTGAAACGGGAATTATAAGTAGTAAAATTAGTAGAGGAAGACATACAACAAGACATGTAGAATTATTATCTTACGGAATTAATGGGCATGTTGTTGATACTCCAGGCTTTAGTTCCTTAAGTATGGATAATATTAAGGAAGAAGAACTAATGTACTTTTTTCCTGAATTCAACAAATATATTGGAAAGTGTAAATTTAATTCATGTATTCACATACATGAACCTAATTGCGCTATTATTGATGCTTTACATGAAGGAAAAATAAAAGAAAGTAGATATAAAAATTATAATTATTTTATGACAGAAATAAAAAATAACAGGGAATATTAATAAAGAGGGGTAAAATGAAAGCTTTTATTGTTTCAAATGGTGAAATGTTCGATGATGCTTTTTATTTAAAAATATTTAGAAAGCAAAACCCAGATTATATTATATGTGCTGATGGGGGAGCTAATCATGTAAGAAGATTAGGAATAATTCCAAGTACAATAATAGGCGATTTAGATTCTATAACAACAAATGATTTAGAGTTTTACGAAAGCCATAATATAGAAATCTTAAAGTATCCACCAGAAAAAGATGATACTGATACTCAACTTGCTATTCAATACGCAATGTCTCTTCCAGTTAAAGAAATTGTATTATTAGGTGTTTTAGGGGATCGAATAGACCATAGTTTAGCTAATATTTATTTAATGGAAAATATAATTAATAAAGGATTTAAAGTTTCTATCATAAATGAAAAAAATATTATATATTTAATTAATAAGGAAATAGAAATTAAAGGTAAAAAGGGTGACATAGTATCTTTATTACCTTATACAGACAGAGTAAAAGGGATTACCACAATGGGCATGTATTATTCTTTAGAAGATAGCGATATGATAAAGTCTAAAACCTATGGTATCAGTAATATATTTAATGATGAATATATAAAGATTTCTATTAAATCAGGATTATTATTGGTTATTTTAGCTAGAGACTAAATGTTAATGTAACATAAATAAAGGCTTATAATAATATATTATTATAAGCCTTTATTATTTATTGGTTTATACATAAATTAAGTATGTAAAGAAATAAAACATAAAGGTGATCTAATTGAAATATTATCATAGAAGATTATTAGCATTTATTTTTATAGGTATAGGCATCTTAATATTAGTTTTCATTCTTCCTAATATTCTATTATGGATATTTATACTTTGTATATTATTTATTATTATGGATTTAACTAGGATGTGATAATGTGAGATGGAAGATATGGATAAGATATAGAAAACATTTGTTACTTATATTGTTAACTGTATTATTGTTAATTACATTTCTAATTCTAATTTTTTCAATAAATGTATGGTTATTTTTAACGGCTGTATTTTTAATAGCAATAGGTTTTTTAATAACGAAGTATTAGAAAAGGAGGGTTAAGTAAAATGAAGGTGTTTTTTATAAAACTTCCTAAGTTTATGAGAAATTTTCTAAAGAAGGTTACTAATTCAAAATACCAAACATAGTATATTTTTTTAATAAAAAACGTGCTGTGAATACCATTTCACATGCACGTATTTTATTAGATTGCTCTTTGTACTTTTCCTGATCGTAAACATCGAGTACATACTGATATTTTTTTTGGTGTACCGTCTACAATTGCTCTAACCTTTTTTAGATTAGGACTCCAAGTTCGTTTTGTATGTTTAGTGGAGTGGCTTATTTTGTTTCCTGAAATTACTCCTTTATTACAAATACTACATTGTTTTGCCATTTATTCCACCTCCTTCGCAAAGGTTCTATTCAAAAATAATATACCCATGTATAGCATATATATTGTAACATAACAATAAATAAAAATGCAATAAAAGGATTTATTAAAGATATCTATTCAAACTAATATTTATTATAAATTAATAAATATTTAAGCTATAGTTGAAGAATAGAAATTTATAAGATAAAATATATATAAATAAAATTTTTAATATAATTATTTTAAAAAACAAGGGAGGTTTACATATTGCCTGCTAAAATAAGTAATGAATTAGGAAACATATATATTTCAGAAGACTTACTTGCAAATATTGCAGGTCTTGCTGCAATAGAGTGTTATGGATTGGTGGGAATGGCTACAAAAAAAGGTAAAGATGGGATCGTGGAATTATTAAAACGAGAGCATATGAGTAGGGGAGTAAAAGTAGTGGAAAATAATGGGAAGTTAACAATAGATCTATATGTAATTGTTGAATTTGGAATAAAAATATCTGTAGTTGCAGAAAACATCATTGATAAGGTAAAATATACAGTGGAGAATTTAACAGGAATGAAGGTAGAAAAAGTAAATGTAAATGTCGAAAGCGTTAGAGTTTAATTGTTGTAAGGAGGAACTAAATTGAATATAAAAAATATAGATGGACCCCTTTTAAGAAAGATGATTATTTTTGCTGCTAAGAATTTAGAAAATAATAAAAGGGAAGTCAATGATTTAAATGTTTTTCCAGTTCCTGATGGGGATACTGGGACTAATATGGCATTAACTATACAATTTGCTGCAAAGGAAGTAGCAAAATTACAAAATAATAGTTTGTCTAAAATTGCAGATGCTGCATCCAGCGGTTCACTAATGGGGGCTAGAGGTAATTCTGGTGTAATATTGTCTCAACTATTTAGAGGTTTTGCTAAAGCTTGTAAAAATAAAAACTATTTAAATATCCAAGATTTAAGCTTTGCACTACAATCTGGTTCTGACATGGCATATAAGGCAGTGATGAAACCTACTGAAGGTACAATTTTAACTGTAGCCAGAGAAAGCGCGCATTATGCGGTTGAAAATTCAAAAGACAGTGAAAACATCTCTATGGAATTATTCTTGAAAAAAGTTATACAACATAGTAAAGAAATATTAGAACAAACACCTAATATGCTGCCAGTATTAAAAGAAGCGGGAGTAGTTGATGCAGGGGGAAAAGGTCTTATATATATATTAGAAGGTGCATATAAAGCTCTTTTTGAAAAGGACATTTTAATTGAAGATACAGAATTACTTATGAAAGCTGATGAAAATCAAAAAAGCAAAGGTGATATCTCAACAGCAGACATAAAGTATACTTATTGTACAGAGCTTATGATTTTAACTAAGGACTCTTTTATTGACAAACTAAAGCTATATTTAACACAAATAGGAGACTCACTAGTAGTAGTTGGTGATGAGGAAAGAATAAAGGTTCATGTCCATACAAATAATCCTGGAAAAGTAATAGAATATGCATTAAAAATTGGTGAAATAACTAATATAAAAATTGATAATATGAAAGAACAACATAAAAATCAATTAGATTTAAGTTACAATGATAATCAATATGTTGAAGAAAATATTAAAGAGGATGTTGAAGAAAAAGAATTTGCTTTTATTGCTGTTGCAACAGGAGAAGGTATTACTAAAGTATTTATGGATCTAGGTGTTGAAAGTGTCATTCAAGGTGGACAAACGATGAATCCAAGTACGGAAGATTTTTTAATTAAGATTGATAAATTAAGTGCTAAGTATATATATATATTGCCAAATAACAGTAATATATTATTAGCAGCAAATCAAGCAAAACAAATATCAGATAAAAATATTGAGGTATTACCAACAAAAACAATTCCACAGGGTATTTCAGCATTATTAGCATTTAATCCAGAAAAAAATAAAAATGATAATTTTAAACAAATGAAAAATGCTATAAAAGAAGTAAAATCAGGACAAATAACCTTTGCAATAAGAAATACCCAAGTAAACAACCTAGAAATAAAAAAAGATGATATAATTGGTCTTTATGAAGGTAAAATAGTTGCAGTTGGAAAGAATATTAATGAAGTTACAATAAAATTAATTAATGAAATGATTGATGAAAATGATGAACTTATTACATTATTTGCTGGTCAAGACATATCTGATGAAGAGATAGAAAAAATACAAGATATGTTAGAAGATAAATTTTCGAATATTGATATTGAAACCCATTATGGTGGTCAACCATTATACTATTATATTATTGCTGTAGAATAAAAAAAGAGTCTAATACTCTTTTTTTATTCGCATTTTAAAAGGTAGGATGAAAAAATTTGAAAATTAGTGATTCAATAAAAGTTATTAAAGGTATAGGGCCAAAAAAATACTTAGAGTTTTCAAAATTAAATATAAAAAAAATCGAGGATCTTATATATTTTTTTCCGAAATCTTATCAAGACAGAACTAAAATAAAATCTCTCTCAATGTGTAATGATCAAGAAAAAACAGGAATAATAGTTAGAATAAAAGATTTTAGTAAGGATGTATACATAAAAGGTAGAAAATTAACTATAACAAAAGTTATTATAGAGGATAAAGGAACTATTGGAGAAGCTATATGGTTTAATATGCCGTATATAAAAAATACTTTGAAATTAGGTAAAAACTATTACTTATATGGCAAAATAAAAAAAAATTATAATCACATTCAAATCGAAACACCAGATTATAAACTATTAAAAGATCTTTCTTTCACTGGACAAGGGATTATTCCTATTTATAGATCAACATCTAGGTTGAAACAAAAAGAAATAAGAAAACTGATTGATTTAGTATTAAGTGATGTAATAGGACAAGTTGAAGAATATTTGCCCTCTTTTTTAAGACAAAAGTATAATCTATGTGATATTAATTTTGCCTTAAAAAATATTCACTTTCCAAAGGATTTTTATTATTATAAGATTGCAAAAAATAGATTAGTATTTGATGAATTTTTTTTAATACAAATGGCATTAAAAATTATTAAAAAAAATAATTCTGAAAAGGCTAAAGGAATTATTTTTAAAACCCATCCAAAGGTAGAAAAATTCATTAACAAATTACCTTATCAATTAACAAATGCTCAAAGAAATGTTATAAATGAAATAATGAAAGATTTTACATCAGGCAAAATAATGAATAGGCTTGTACAAGGTGATGTAGGTTCTGGAAAAACAGTTATTGCTGCGATTGCTTTACTTATAGCAAGCTTAAATGGATACCAAGGAGCAATGATGGCGCCAACTGAAATATTAGCTAATCAACATTATTTAACATTTAACCAATTCTTTGAAAAATTCAATTTGAATATTTGCCTATTAACAGGAAATATAAATAATAAGAAAAAAAGTAATATTATTAAAAAAATTAGTGAGGGTAGAATAGATATAATAATTGGAACTCATGCAATTATCCAGGAAGATGTAAGTTTTTATAAACTAGGTTTGGTGATAACTGATGAACAACATCGCTTTGGTGTGAAACAAAGAGCTTTATTAAATAAAAAGGGTGATAATCCACATGTAATGGTTATGACAGCTACTCCAATACCAAGAACACTTTCATATATGTTGTATGGAGATCTTGATATTTCTATAATAAATGAATTACCACCAGGAAGAAAGAAAATAGAAACACACCATATAAATAGTAATCTAGAAAAAAGATTATATGAATTTATAAAAAAACAAGTAAATCAAGGAAGACAAATATACATAGTATGTCCCCTGGTAGAAGAAACTAGTAATATAGAAGCTCGATCAGTATTAGAACTTAAAGAATATTTAGAAAAAAATTATTTTAATAAAGAGAATATTGCTATAATACATGGAAAATTAAAAAAAAGTGATAAAGATGCTATTATGCGCCAATTTAAAGAGGGACTAATTGATATTTTAATTTCTACAACAATAATAGAAGTTGGTGTTAATGTCCCTAATGCTAGTATTATGGTTATTCAAAATGCTGAAAGATTTGGCTTATCACAACTACACCAATTGCGTGGTAGAGTTGGTAGGGGACCATATCAATCATATTGTTTTCTAATATCAGACAATTATAACGATGTCACAAAAAAACGCATGAAAACAATGACAAGTACAGATAATGGTTTTATTATAGCAGAAAAGGACTTAATTATAAGAGGCCCAGGAGAATTCTTAGGAGTAAGACAACATGGATTACCTGAATTAAAAATTGGAAATATAATTAATGATATCGAGATTATATCAAAAGCAAAAAAAGCTTGTGAGGAAGTAATAGAATTAAAAGAATATGAATTAATAGAGGAATATATTAAAAAGAAGTTTGAAAAAAAGTTAAATGAAGTATCTTTAAATTAAAAATTGGGAAATATCATAAATACTAAAATCCTTCCAGTTTAATCAATTATAGCATATTATTGCTAGTTTAAATTTTTCGCCTTCTGGTTAAATTAATGTTAGAACAATAATAGGAGGTGAAAAGATGGCAACTCAAAATAATAGTGGAAGAAATAGAGTGTTGGTACCAGAAGCTAGAAAAGGTCTTGACCAATTTAAACTTGAAGTAGCTAATGAATTAGGTATTACTAATTATGATAATCAAGATAAAGGTAATTTACCTTCTAGACAAAATGGCTATGTGGGTGGATATATGGTTAAGAAAATGGTAGAACAGTATGAAAGATCAATATCCGGTAAATAAATATAAATAATAAAAAGGAAGTAGCCTTGTGTTGCTTCCTTTTTCAATGTTATACTTTTGAATTAAATAGTGTATTTTATTCTAAATAATAAATTAACAAATAATACTTTTTATGTTTAGTAAACTATGCTAAAATTAATATGAGTTTTGGGAGGTAGAATATGAGGGTTATAACTGGTAGTGCAAAGGGAAGAAGATTAATAACACCTAAAGACAATAGGATTCGACCAACATCAGATCGAATTAAAGAAGCTTTATTTAGTATGATTGGAGGCAAAGTTGTAAATTCATATTTTTTAGATGGTTTTGCTGGTACAGGCAATATTGGTATAGAAGCATTAAGTAGAGGAGCAAGGAAATGTTATTTTGTAGAAAATCATAGAGAGAGTTTATCTATAATAAAAGAAAATTTAACTAATACAAAATTATTAGATAGATCTGAATTAGTTTATAAAAATTTTACCAATGGAATCAAACAGATTTCTTCTTTTCATGAAAAAATAGACATTATATTCCTAGATCCTCCCTATATAAAGGGATTTATACAACCAGCGTTATTAGCAATAGTGGAAAGCTATGTTTTAAATACTTCTGGAATTATAATAATCGAACATAGTAAAAAGGATATAATTGAGGAACAAGATGGATTGATTTGCTATAGACAACAAAAATATGGAAATACAGTTTTATCTTTTTATGAACAGGAGGAAATTTAAATGAATTCATGTATTTATCCAGGTAGCTTTGATCCAGTTACAAATGGTCATTTAGATATTATTCAAAGAGCTGCTAATACATTTGATAGAGTGGTAGTTGCAGTTTTATATAACCCAAACAAGAAACCTTTTTTTACAGTTGATGAGAGAATTGAGTTATTAAAAAAAACAACTGGAGATATTGGGAATATACAAATTGTTAGTTTCTCAGGTCTATTAATAGATTTTATTGAAAATAAGAATATTAATGTAATTGTAAAAGGGCTAAGAGCAGTATCAGATTTTGAATATGAATTTCAAATGGCTTTAATGAATAAAAAATTATCACCTAAAGTGGAAACAATGTTTATGATGACCAATAGCAAGTATTCTTATATTAGTTCTAGTATAATAAAAGAAGTAGCTGTTTTAAACGGGTGCATAAGAGGACTTGTACCTGAAGTTGTTGAAGAAGCAATTTTTGATAAAATCAAGTAAGTATAAAAAAGTGGGGGAGATTTTATGCAAATAATGTATTTATTAGATCAAATTGAAGATGCTATAGAAAGTGGCACAGGCGTACCTTTTTCAAGTCGGGTTTTAATTGATGCTGAAGAGCTATTAGGTTTAATACAAGATATAAGAGTAAATCTGCCTGACGAAATAAAACAAGCTCAATGGATAAAAGAGGAAAGAAAAAAGATATTGATTGAAGCACAAAAGGAAGCTGAAACTATAACTCAAGAAGCGGAAAATTATATTAGAAAAATGGTAGATGAAAATGAAATAACAAAAAGTGCTTATCAGCAAGCTGAGGAAATAATACAAAAAACTCAAGAAAATGCAAAAGATATTAGATTAGGCACAAGTGAATATGCAGACACTATTTTGTTGAAATTACAAAACCAACTACAGGAATTACATAATACTATTGATGAAAATAGAAAGGAATTAAAGGGTATAAAAGAATCAAAGAAGAATTAGTATAAGCTAGTTATTAGCGTGCTTTTTTTGCATGCTTTTTTTTATTTTATAAAGGATAAATAAAAGGATACTGGTGATAATTAAAAAGATGATTATTTTACAATAAAAACCAATACTTAAAAGTAATTTATCTAACCAATCAATGTTAAAAAAGAGGGTAGATTCATAATTATAAAAAACTTGTTTTGTTATGGATTTAAAGAAGGGGAATGGCCACTTAATAAATATAAAAGCAACAATACCTGTAAGCACTCCATGAAGCGCTTTAGCTATTATATAAGGAGAGATTTTTAAGTCTGTTTTGCTGATAAAGCTTATAGCTTGTGCGTGGATTGATAACCCACCCCATGCAATTATAAAAGAAACAAAGGTTCCTTGTAACAAAAGAGAATCACTAGATTTACTAATTATCTCTGCTCCATTTGTGATTTCCATAATCCCACTTATTAAGCCTTTCATTAAGTTATCTGAAGGACTAAAAACTGATGAAATAGGAGAAAATAAAAGAGTAAACAGGTCAAAAAATTTGATTATAGAAAACAATTCAGTAAGAACAGAAAAGAACATAATAAATCCTCCAATAACTAATAATGTATTAAAGGAATTTTTTACTGCATCACCAAATAATACTCCAAATTTCCTGCCGTCTTCTTTTTTTGCTTGAAGCATTGCTTTAAAAGGGTTTTTATATTTACTTATATATATGTTTTCATTATTTTTGCCATAGTGCCTAAAACAAACACCAGTTAAAATTGAACCAATATAATGGGATATGGCAATTATTACACCTAGTAATGGATTACCGAACATTCCAATTGCAACTGCTCCAATCATGAATAAGGGGCCAGAAGTACTGCAAAATGCAAGAAGGCGTTGGCCTTCTTCACGAGAACATAAATTACGATTTCTCAATTCTGTTGTAATTTTTGAACCCATAGGGTATCCTGAGGTTATACTCATAGCATAAGCAAAAGATCCAACACCTGGTACTTTAAATAGCGGATACATGATAGGTTCTAGTAAAACTCCAATAAAATGGACAACGCCTAATCCAATTAGTATTTCGGTACCTATAAAAAAGGGTAAGAGAGACGGTAATACATTATGAAACCAAATAGTTAAACCATCTTTAGCTGCATTATATGCTTGACTTGGGAAAGTAACCATTAAAATAATTATAAAAAATATAACCAAAGCAATTGTAACATCTAATATTTTTTTTTTCATGTTGTTCCCCCAATACAAGAAGTCTAAATTACAAATTATACTTTATATATATTTTGTAATTAGTATTTTATGCTATAATAAATTTTAGAATATGGCTTATTAAAAGGGATTGATTAAGATAATTTTCCTTGGAGGGTATCATGACTATAAGTAGTTTTTTAAAATTAGTCGAAATTAAAACAAAAATAGCAAGTTTTATTCCGTTTTCCTTAGGTTCTATCTATGCAATATATCATTTTAACAGTTTTGATATAAAAAATTTTATATTGATGTTTATATCTTTGATTTGTTTTGACATGGCTACAACAACAATTAATAACTATACAGATTATAAGACAGCAATCAAAACTAGTGGATACGGATATCAAAGTCATAATGCAATTGTAAGAGATAATTTAGAAGAAGCTACTGTCTTATTGGTAATATTTATATTATTAATAATAGCAATATTATTCGGAGTTATTCTATATTTTAATACAGATATTATCATCCTTATATTGGGTGCTATATCCTTTTTTGTTGGTATTCATTACACATATGGACCAATTCCCATTTCTAGAATGCCTATTGGAGAAATATTTTCTGGGTTGTTTATGGGTTTTATAATTACTTTTATATCTACATACATTCACATTTATGATCAAAACTTTATAACTATTTTATATAGAGATGGTTTACTTGAAATTATTATTAAAGAAATTGAAGAGATAGTTTATATTTTTTTAATTTCAATTCCAACTATATGTGGTATTGCAAATATAATGCTGGCAAATAATATATGCGATATGGAAGAAGATTTACAAAACAAAAGATATACTCTCCCTATTTATATTGGCACAAAAAAGTCATTAAAACTATTTAAACTATTATATTATGCTGTATATATTGATATGATATTATTAATTATATTAGGTGTTGAACCAATAACTTCAATTATAACTTTAATTACTATTATTCCAGTTTATAATAATATAAATAAATTTAGTATAAATCAATCTAAAAAAGAAACATTTAAATTGTCTTTAAAAAATTTTATAATAATAAATGTTACCAGAATTTTTTCCTTAGTAATAGCTAGTTTAATAAGAATATTGTAAATATAAATATAATAATATTTGAGGTGGAAAAATGAAAAGAATAGTTTTAACAGGTGGAGGAACAGCTGGTCATGTTACACCTAATATAGCATTGCTTCCTTCTTTAAAAAAATATGGTTATGAAGTTTTTTATATAGGAACTGAAAATGGAATAGAAAAACAATTAATTGAGAAGGAAGGCATTAAATATTTTAGTATAAAAGCAGGTAAACTTAGAAGATATGTAGATATAAAAAACCTTACAGATACTATAAAAATTTCTCAAGGATTTTTTCAGGCATTATCTATTTTAAATAAAATCAAACCTCAAATTATATTTAGTAAAGGTGGATTTGTTTCCTCTCCTGTGGTTTGGGCAGCATGGATAAAAAGAATACCTGTAGTACTCCACGAATCAGATATTACTCCTGGGTTGGCTAATAAAATATCTATACCCTTTGCAAATAATATATGTTATTCCTTTCCAGAAACTATCAAATATCTTCCAAAGACCAAAAGTATATTAACTGGGATACCGGTTAGAGAGAATCTATTTAATGGCAATAAGAGTTTTGGAAGAAGATTATGCTCTTTTAATATTGAAAAACCTATAATGTTAATAATTGGTGGGAGTCTGGGATCTAAAATATTGAATAATATTATTAGAGATTCCTTAGAAATTTTATTACAGGATTATCAAATATGTCATATATGCGGTAAAGGAAACACTGATTTGTCCCTGAGAAATCTCCAAGGATATAAACAATTTGAATATGTAAGTGATGAATTGCATCACTTATTTGCCATGGCAGATTTAATTATATCAAGAGCAGGGGCAACAACATTATATGAAATTTTAGCATTAAATAAACCTAATATTTTAATACCTCTATCCAGACAAGCCAGTAGAGGAGATCAAATATTAAATGCTGCATCCTATAAAAAACAAGGATTTAGCAATGTCATTTTAGAAGAAGAATTAAGTTCTGAAAGTTTGGAAAGAGAAATAAAGAAAGTATATAGTAATAGGGATAATTATATATTAAATATGTCTACAAGTGGAATTAGCGATGGAATAAAAGAGGTAATTAAAGTTATTGAAGATAATGTTAACAATTTAAATAGACTCTAAAGAACTCTAAAGTTTATTTTTGCATATGTATTTAAACACTATTTTTCTATGATAATAGGAGAACAAGTAAAATCCATATTTTTATTATATGTTAACATTTTTGTAAAATGTATATGATATATATTTGTTGCAAGAATATCAAAATCCATCATTTTTCTTTGAATAGGATTTAATGACTTATAAGACTTAGATAGATTTGTGATAATAGGTAAAGAGCTGTGTTTTTTTAATTTTGGCAATATATTCTTTCCTTTTTCACTAAAACCTAATACTCTAATATATTGTACTCCTCCATTTTCTTTAAATAAATTTATGTCTTCTGAAGTTATGTTTAATAGAACATGACATAAGATTCTTTGAATTCTGGTATATGTATATCTTTTAGTCTTTACTAACCCTATTAATTCCTCGATAGAATTTGTATTAAGTTGATTAAATATTCTACTTTCTAGTCCTTCATTTATATCAAGAAACTTCTTTAAATCCTTGGTATTATACCTTAAAAGAATGGACAAGATACTTTTAGACATATCATCAAATCGTGCAGGTAAAAAATTGGTATCTATAGCTTCTTTAATTATAGAAAAACTGGAGGATGGCATAAGACCTATTAATTTATTATAATTATTATCTATAGAAAATATTTGATTTCTTATTGCGGTGGCACTGGAAAAATCAGTATTTAATTCTTTATCATGATAGCCAGAGCCTACTCTTAATATAGTTTCAGGAATTATTTTACTTTTGAATCGTTTTAGCCATTTTAAATATTCGATCCCTAAAATATTATTAGGATATTGTAAAATGGATTTAATATCAGTATGGGAATGGTTGTTATTATAATTGAAACAAAATTTTTCAAGTGCTTTAGTTCGGGCTGATGGAAAAGATACACCTTTATTTAATTCAGATTTTAATAACTTTTGATATAAATCGGGTTCATTTGCTAAAATATTAGAAATTATTTTTAAGTCTTCAATATTATTTGTTTCACTACCAAAAACTAAGCTATTAATTATGCCTAGTTTTTCAAGTAACTGGACTGCTCCATAGGAAAAAAGTTCAGCACTTTGACAACTATAAATAGTTGGAAGTTCTATTACAATATCAATTCCTGCTCTTAATGCCATTTTTGTTCTAAACCATTTATTAAATAATGCAGGTTCACCTCTTTGTAGAAAATGTCCACTCATAATTGCAATAGTATATTCATTTTTTGTAATTTCTCTTGACTTAGAAAGATGATAATTATGACCATTATGTAAAGGATTATATTCAACAATTATTCCAGTTATATTCATTTATAAACACTCCAAATTATTTAAAATTTTCTTTTGTAACAACTTAATATATATACTATCTTATTTTTAGAAAAATATAAAGAAAAGTAGCAAATCATAAATTAATTAGAATTTTTATTAAGTTATGTTAAAATAATAATGAGATTAATAATAAAGGAGGTATTTGAATTGAAAATTTTAGTAATTAATTGTGGAAGCTCATCCTTAAAATATCAACTTATGGATATGGATAATGAGCAAATAATAGCTAAAGGATTAGCAGAAAGGATTGGGATTGAGGGTTCTGTATTAACGCACAAGCCTGAGGGAAAAGAAAAGATTGTAGTAGAAAGAGACATGAAGGATCATAAGGTTGCATTAGAGATTTTAATGAATGCACTAGTTGATGAGAAACATGGAGTAATTAAATCTATGGATGAAATATATGCTGTAGGACATAGGGTTGTTCATGCAGGAGAAAAATTCGCATCCTCTGTTCTAATAACTGATGCGGTTATGGATGCATTAAAGGAATGTATAGATTTAGCACCACTACATAATCCTCCAAATATTATGGGTATCGAGGCTTGTAAGGAAATACTACCAAATGTTCAAATGGTAGGAGTGTTTGATACAGCTTTTCATCAGACTATGCCTAAAGAAGCTTATATTTATCCATTACCATACGAATATTATGAAAAGTATAAGATAAGAAAATATGGTTTTCATGGAACATCTCATAAATATGTTGCTCAGAGAGCAGCTTCTATATTAAATAAACAAATAGAGGATCTTAAAATAATTACATGTCATTTAGGAAACGGTGCAAGTATTACAGCAGTTAAAGAAGGTGTATCAATTGATACAAGTATGGGTTTCACACCCTTAGAGGGCTTAGCAATGGGAACTAGATGTGGAAGTATTGATCCTGCAATTCTAACTTTCTTAATGGAGCAGGAAGGATTATCTAGTCAAGAAATCAATAATGTATTAAATAAAAAATCTGGTGTCTTAGGTATATCTGGTGTTAGCAGCGATTTTAGAGATATTGAAGAGGCTGCACAAAATGGGAACGATAGAGCTCAATTGGCATTAGATATATTTAACTACAGAGTAAGGACAACCATTGGTTCTTATACTGCTGCTATGAATGGTGTTGATGTAATAGTCTTTACTGCGGGATTGGGTGAAAATTCTGCAGAAAATCGTAAAGAAATATGTAATAAATTACAATTCTTGGGATTATCAATTGATAATAATAAAAACAATAGTCGCGGAAAAGAAACTATAATATCTACAGAAGATTCAAAAGTAAAAGTTATAGTTATACCTACAGATGAAGAACTGATGATTGCAAGAGACACAAAAGAGATAGTAAGTTAGTCTTCTATCAGTCTTCTATCTGTAAGGTTTTTATGCTTGACAATTAACTATGTAATTTATATAATTATTCAGGTACTTATAAAATGATATTGACTCAGTTTGAAGTAGGAAAGTAAGCGCTGGTTTTTTATACGCAATCTTATAAAGAGTTTGGTTATATTAAGGAGGTGTAAAGGAATGGCTGTACCAAAAAGAAAAACATCTAAAGCAAGAAGAGATAAAAGAAGAGCAAATTGGAAATTGTCTGTACCAGGATTAAGTACATGTCCTAAATGTGGTGAAGTTAAATTACCTCATCGAGTCTGCAAATCCTGTGGCACATACAAAAAATTGGAAGTAATCGATGTTGAGTAATATTCAATAAAGAAGATAGTAGTTTTTATGCTACTATCTTTTTTTATTTACATAATACTTGATTTTTAAAAATAATTATAATATACTATTAGTACCTGGTATTAAATATAGATAATAACAGAGGTGTTAATATTGAAAAAAATTAAAATACCTAAGAGAGAACGGCAAAATCAGCTTTCTGAGCAATTAAAAGAAGACCCTTTTCTTACTGATGAAGAATTAAGCGAGTTATTTTCAGTTAGTATACAAACAATACGCTTAGATAGACTAGAATTAGGAATACCAGAATTGAGAGAAAGAATAAAAAACATGGCAGAGAATAATTTAGATAAAGTAAAATCTCTACATAGCAGTGAAATAATAGGTGAGCTTGTTGAAATGAATTTAGGAAATAATGCAATTTCAATATTTGAAACAACTAATGATCATGCATTCGAAAAAACAAAAGTTATTAAAGGACATCATATTTATTCTTTAGCAGAGTCTCTAGCTATCGCTGTTATTGATGCAAATGTTGCTTTGATAGGAGTAGCTAATATTAAATATAAAAAACCAATTCATGCTGGACAAAAACTTATAGCACGAGCTGAAGTTGTCAAGAAACGCGGAGATAACAAATATTTTGTATGGGTTAAAATCAGAGTAAAATCTGAAGAAGCATTTAGAGGTAAATTTATATTAGTAACTTTTAACCATGAATCTTATGGAGGTGAATCATAGTGAAAATATATGTAGATGGTATGGGTGGTGACAATTCTCCTAGTGAAATTGTAAAAGGCTGTGTATTGGCTATAAAAGAATACAATATCAATGTATCAATAATAGGCATACAAGAAGAAATTCAAAAAGAGTTATGGAAGTATAAATATGATGAAGATAAAATTGGAATTATAAATGCAACGGAAATAGTGAGTAATGATGATGAGCCAACTTTAGCTATAAGAAGGAAAAAGAATTCTTCATTAGTAATAGGGATGAATCTGATTAAGGAAAATGATAATTCAGTTTTAATTTCTGCTGGTAATACAGGAGCACTATTAGCTGGTGGACTATTAAAAATTGGTAGAATAAAAGGAATTCTTCGTCCAGCATTAGCACCTATAATTCCTACTAAATTAGGTCCATGTTTATTAATTGATGCTGGTGCAAATGCAGATTGTAAGCCAAAACAATTACAGCAATTTGCTATTATGGGTTCAATTTATATGCAAAAGGTAATTGGAAAAGATAATCCAAGGGTTGGTCTTGTAAACATTGGTTCTGAAGAAAAAAAAGGAAATGAACTAACTAAGGAAACATTTAAATTGCTTAAGGAATGTAATATTAATTTTATTGGAAATGTAGAAGCAAGGGATATACCTTATGGCGTAACAGATATAATTGTTTGCGATGGATTTACAGGGAATGTAATACTGAAACTAATAGAAGGATTAGCTTCATTTATAATGCATTCTTTAAAGGATACTATGCTTTCAACTACCAAAGGGAAAATAGGTGGATTGTTTTTAAAAACTTCCTTAAAAAATTTTAAAAATCAATTTGATTATAGTGAGTATGGAGGAGCACCTTTTTTAGGAATTAATGGTGGGCTTATTAAAGCTCATGGAAGCTCAGATGCAAATGCAATCAAAAATGCAATTCGTCAAGGTATAAAATATCTAGAACAAGAAGTAGATAGCAATATAGAAGAAGAAATAAAAAAAATAGACATAAAAGAAAAAGGAGAATAATTAATGGGTGCAATTATTACAGGAACTGGTCACTATGTACCTGAAAAAATATTGACTAATAAAGACTTAGAAGTGATGGTAGATACATCGGATGATTGGATAACAACAAGAACAGGAATAAAAGAAAGAAGGATATCGAAAGAAAATGAATCAACCTCTGATTTAGCAACTCAAGCAGCCTTTAAGGCTCTTGAAACCGCAGGAGTTTCTCCAAAAGAAATCGATTGTATAATAGTAGCCACAGCTACGCCAGATATGCTTTTCCCATCGGTAGCATGCTTAGTACAAGATAAAATTGGGGCAATAAATGCTGCAGCATTTGATATTGAAGCTGCTTGTACTGGATTTATATATGGGATGACTATTGCTCAACAATTTATACAAACTGATTTTTATTCAAAGATTTTGGTGATTGGGGCAGATGCCTTATCTAAAATTACAGATTATCAAGATAGAAATACTTGTATATTGTTTGGTGATGGAGCAGGAGCTGCTATTCTAGAAAAGGGAGATGAAGGAAGAGGTATTTTAAGCTCTAAAATAGGCGCTGATGGAAGTGGTGGGAGATTATTAAAATTGCCTGCTGGAGGATCTTTAAATCCAGCTTCAATAAATACTGTTGAAAATAGATTGCACTACATTCAAATGGATGGGAATGAGGTTTTTAAATTTGCAACTAAAAAAATGTCTTCAAGCGCAAAAGAGGTAATAGAACAATCAAATTTATGTATAGAAGATATTGATTTTTTTGTACCACATCAAGCTAATATACGTATTATTGAGGCAGCTGCTAAACGACTAAAAATAGGCAACGATAAAATAATAATAAATCTAGATAAATACGGGAATATGTCAGCGGCATCAATTCCTGTGGCATTGGATGAAGCTGTTAAAGGAAGATTAATAAAGAGAGATGATAATATAATTCTTGTAGGGTTTGGCGGTGGACTAACCTGGGGAGCGATGGCAATAAAATGGTAATTAGAAGAGGTGATAAAATGTTAAATAGTAAATTATGCAGTCTTTTAAATATAAAATATCCAATTATCCAAGGAGGTATGGCTTGGGTAGCGACATCTGAATTAGCAGTGGCGGTTTCAGAAGCAGGAGGAATTGGAATAATTGGTGCTGGAAATGCACCTGCAGAATTTGTAAGAAATGAGATAATTAAAGCAAAATCGCAAACGGATAAGCCCTTTGGAGTAAATGTTATGCTTTTATCCCCTTTTGCTGAAGAAGTTATGGAGGTTGTTTTACAAGAGAAGGTTGCACTTGTAACTACTGGTGCAGGAAATCCTGGAAAATATATACCAAAATTACATGCACAAGGCATTAAGGTTATTCCTGTAGTACCTTCAGTTTCCTTAGCCAAAAGAATGGAAAGATACCAAGCTGATGCAATTATTGTAGAAGGTACAGAAGCTGGTGGTCACATTGGTGAATTAACAACCATGGCTTTAGTACCACAAGTAGTAGATGCAGTTTCAATTCCTGTTATTGCCGCTGGTGGTATTGGTGATGGGAGAGGTCTTGTTGCAGCTTTTGCTTTAGGAGCAGAAGGAGTACAAATGGGCACTCGTTTTGTTTGTGCAAGTGAATGTATAGTACATGAAAAATATAAGGTATTAGTAATTAAGTCTAAGGATAGAGATACAATTGTTTCAGGTAGAAGTACAGGTCATCCTGTTAGAGTTTTAAAAAATAAGTTGACAAGAAAGTTCGAAAAATTAGAACTACAAGGAGCTTCTATAGAAGATATAGAAAAACTTGGCTCCGGAAAACTTAGAAATGCTGTAGTGGATGGAGATATTGAGTATGGGTCTGTTATGGCAGGCCAAATAGCTGGTCTGGTTTCAAAGGTCCAACCTGCACATGAAATAATTGAAGAAATAATAATTCAAGCAAAAGAAGTTTTACAACTATTAAATACAAGCAAAAATAATATGGGGGTATGATTGTGAAGAATATTGCTTTTATATTTCCAGGGCAGGGAGCGCAATATTTAGGAATGGGGAAAGAACTTGCAGATAATTTTCCTGAGGCAATGGAGGTGTTTGATAAGGCTAATAAAATACTTGATATGGATATAAAAAATCTATGTTTTAAAGGTCCTATAGAACAATTAAATATAACCGAGAACACTCAACCAGCTATTTTGACAACTAGCCTAGCTTTTGCTACTATACTAAAAAAAAGAAAGATCATTCCCAAAATTACTGCTGGATTAAGTCTTGGGGAATATGCTTCTCTTTCTATTGCTAATAGTATAAGTTTGGAAGAGGTTTTGCCTTTAGTAAAAAAAAGAGGGAAGTTTATGCAAGAAGCTGTACCAATCGGAGTAGGAACTATGGCTGCAATAATGGGATTAGGAAAGGTCGAAATAGAAGAAATTTGTAAACAATCATCACAATATGGAATAGTTGAAGCTGCAAATTACAATTGTCCAGGACAAACCGTTATTGCTGGTGAAGTAAATGCAGTTAAAAAGGCATGTGAAATAGCTAAAAAAATGGGTGCGAAAAGAACCACATTATTACCAGTTAGTGCACCTTTTCACTCAAGTTTACTAAGTCCAGCTGGTAGAAAATTAAAAGAGGAGATTAAAAAATATAAATTTAGTAATACTAATATTCCAATAGTATCAAATGTTAACGCAAGCATAGTTCAGGATGCACAAACTATAAAAAGCAATTTAATTAAACAGGTTAGCTCATCTGTTTTATGGGAAGAAAGTATGAATAAAATGATTGATGAGGGAATTAATATATTTATTGAAATTGGTCCAGGAAAAGCTCTAACTTCATTTGCAAAAAAGATTAGCAAAGACATTACTTGTTTAAGAGTAGAAGATCTAAAAACTATAAATGAAACATTTAATAATTTGGAGGTAAATTAAATTGAATCTTGAAAATAAAACTGCTATAGTAACTGGAGGTTCAAGAGGAATTGGAAAAAGTATTGCTTTACACCTGGCAAGCTTAGGAGCTAATATTATAGTGAATTATAACAATAATTTTGCTGCTGCAAATGAAGTAGTAAAAGAAATTGAATCTATGGGTAGAGAAGCACTTGCAATTAAAGCGGATATAGGGAAAAGTTCAGATGTAGATAAATTTATTAATACAGTATATGAAAAATTTAACAGTATAGATATATTAATTAATAATGCAGGTATAACAAGAGATAATCTTCTTATGAGAATGAAGGAAGATGAGTGGGATGAAGTATTGAATACTAACTTAAAAGGTGCATTTCTAATGACAAAATCTATAATACGAAAAATGATTAAGAGGAAAAAGGGTAAAATTGTAAATATAACATCGATAGTTGGAACTACTGGCAACGCAGGACAATCTAATTACTCTGCTTCCAAAGCAGGTCTTATAGGTTTTACAAAATCAATTGCAAAGGAAGTTGCTTCAAGAGGCATCCAAGTAAATGCGATAGCACCAGGTTTTATACGAACAGATATGACAGATGCTTTACCTGATAATATTAAAAAAGAATTATTGAATAATATTCCTGCAAATAAACTAGGTAGACCAGAGGATATAGCAAATATGGTAGGTTTTTTAAGTTCTGACTTATCTGATTATATAACAGGTCAAATTATTCATATTGATGGTGGAATGTATATGTAATAATATTATAAGTTACTTTATAATATATAATTGATGACTTTATAATGATTTGAAGGGAGGTGAATGGTATATGTTTGATAAGATAAAAGAAATTATTATAGACCAATTGGGAGTAGAATCAGATGAAGTTATATTAGAAGCATCTTTTATAGATGATTTGGGAGCGGATTCCCTTGATATTGTGGAATTAATTATGGCATTTGAAGAGGAATTTGATTTAGAAATACCTGATGAAGATGCTGAAAAAATTAAATTGGTTAAAGATGTTGTTGATTACTTACAAGACAAGTAATAAATTAAAGTCCCGACATAACTCGGGACTTTACAAATACAATTTGAAATTATGATGAATAATAATTAATATAGATTAAAGTTAGTACTAGGAGGTAATATTATGAAACGAAGAGTTGTAATAACTGGTATGGGTGTTGTTTCTTCAGTAGGTTTTGGTAAAAAAGACTTCTGGGAATCCATAAAATCAGGTAAATCAGGTATAAATAAAATATCAAAATTTGATGTGGATGCTTATCCTAGTAAATTAGCTGCTGAGATTAGAAACTTTCAAGTGAATGATTTTATAGATAAAAAGGAAGCGCGCAGAATGGATCTTTATACCCAATATGCAGTTGCAGCAAGTAAAATGGCTATAGAAGATGCAAAGATGCCACTGAGCAAAATAAATCTTGAACGTATGGGTGTTATAATAGGTTCGGGCATAGGCGGTTTAGAAACCTTTGAAATTCAACATAGAGTACTAATGGAAAAGGGTCCAAATAGAGTAAGCCCTTTTTGTATTCCTATGATGATCTCTAATATGGCCTCTGGACAAGTTGCTATCACTCTAGGTGCAAAAGGACATAATGAAACAGTTGTAACCGCATGCGCTACAGCTACAAACGCTATAGGAAATGCCTCTAGAATTATTCAGAGGGGTGATGCCGATATAATGGTAGCAGGTGGAAGTGAAGCTTCAATTACACCATTTGGTTTTGCTGGTTTTTGTTCTATGAAAGCTATGTCAACTCAAACTGATTCTTCTAAAGCTAGTCGTCCCTTTGATAAAAATAGAGATGGTTTTATAATGGGTGAAGGTGCAGGAATATTAATTTTAGAAGAACTAGAACATGCTAAAAAAAGAGGAGCAAATATAATTGTAGAAGTAAGTGGATATGGTTCTACTTCTGATGCACATCATATTACAGCGCCTGCTCCTGAAGGAGAAGGCGCTGCTCGTGCAATGATAAGTGCTATTAATGATGCAGAAATAGATAAGAATGAAATCGGGTATATAAATGCACATGGGACTTCAACTTATTACAATGATTTATGTGAGACTAAGGCAATAAAAAGTGTGTTTGGAGATTATGCATATCATATACCAATTAGTTCAACTAAATCTATGACAGGTCACCTATTAGGCGCAGCAGGAGCAATAGAAGCAATAGCATGTGCATATGCAATAAAGGAAGGATATTTACCGCCAACAATTAATTATGAAACCAAAGATGAAGATTGTGATCTTGATTATATACCTAATGTAGGAAGAACTGCTAATATAGATTATGCACTATCCAATTCCCTAGGATTTGGTGGACATAATGCATCTCTTGTTTTCAAGAAATATTAGAAATTTAATAATAGGGTGAATATTACCTTTATTTATACAAAAATATAAAGTAAGATAAATATAATTTATCTTACTTTATATTTTTTGTGATAAAATGATTAAAGAGATTGGGAGGTCTAATAAAATGAAGGTAAAATCAGATTATAGAGAATTAGAAGAAAGAATAGGATATAATTTCAAGAAAAAAAATCTTTTGTATACTGCATTAACACATAGCTCTTACAGTAACGAAAGTAAGAATTTATATTCAATGAATAATGAAAGACTAGAATTTCTTGGGGATGCGGTATTAGAATTAATAATTAGTGAATTTTTATATAAAAAATATCCTCGATTAGCTGAAGGAGAATTAACAAAAATGCGTGCAAAAATTGTATGTAGTGAATCTTTGTCTGAAATAGCCTTAGAACTAAATATTGGGAATTCTATTATGATGGGAAAGGGTGAAGAACTACAAGGTGGTAGAGAAAGAAAATCAGTACTAGCTAATGCTATGGAGGCGATAATAGGTGCAGTATATTTAGATAGTGAGTTAGATATTACAAGAGACTTCGTTATAATGAAATTAAAATCAATTATTAAAAATGTTGAAAATGGAAAAGTGAGTAAAGATTATAAAACTATACTTCAAGAAAAAGTACAAAGTGAAAAAAACAAAGAGTTGTATTATAAACTAATTAAAGAAGAAGGTCCTGATCATAATAAATTATTTTATGTAGATGTAATTATAAATAATAAAAGAGTTGCTTCTGGTAAAGGTAGGAATAAAAAGGAAGCTGAACAAGATGCAGCCAGAGGAGCAATTGAGTATATAGAGGGTTTTTAAATATACTTATTATCAAATATATTATTTTTATGCTAAAATTTAATAATATAAAATACATGGGTTGAATATAAAGAGGTGTTTCAATTGTATTTAAAAAAAATAGAGATATACGGTTTCAAGTCTTTTGCTGATAAAATCCAATTAGAATTCGAGAATGGAATTACTGCTGTAGTAGGACCTAATGGAAGTGGCAAAAGTAATATTGCAGATGCTGTTCGATGGGTTCTAGGAGAGCAAAGTGCGAAAAGTCTTAGGGGTAGTAAAATGGAAGATGTAATTTTTGCTGGTACTCAAAAAAGAAAACCTCTAGGATATGCAGAAGTATCTCTCGTAATAGATAATAGTTTAGATATTCTTCCAATTGATTATAATGAAGTAAGAATCACAAGAAGGGTATTTAGATCAGGAGAAAGCGAATTTTATATTAACAAGACATCCTGTAGATTAAAGGATATTCATCAATTATTAATGGATACAGGACTTGGGAAAGAGGGATATTCATTAATTGGACAAGGAAAAATTGATGAAATACTAAGTGCGAATTCTCAAGACAGAAGATATATATTTGAAGAGGCAGCGGGAATAGTTAAATATAAAAGCAGAAAAAATGAGGCAGAAAAAAAGTTAGATAGAACTGAACAAAATCTAATAAGAATCATTGATATTATTAAAGAATTAGAAAATCAAATCCATCCACTTTCAATACAAGCGGAAAAGGCTAAAAAATATATAACTATAAAAGATTATTTAAAGGAAAAAGAATTAGCAGTTTTTATTCATAGAATAGATTCTTTAAAGGATAAGCAGAAAAACATTAACACAAACAAAAAAAATATAGAATCTCAAATTAAAGAAAAAGAAAGTGAAATTGAAGAAATTGAAGGTGCTAATAATAAGCTAAAAAATGATTTAAAGGAAAAGGAAGTTGAAATCAATAATAGTCAAAGTCTTTTATATGATATAAGGAGTAAAATTGAAAAGAACCAATCAGAAATAAAACTTCTCAATGAAAGAATTGAATACATAAACGAAAATAAAAAAAGAGTAGCCTTAGAAATAGACGAAGATTTTAATAATATAAATAATCATATTGAAGAAAAAAGTATTAAAGAAAACGAACTAAATAAATTTAATACACATATTAAAGAAAGATCCAATATTTTAAAAGAGGAAAAAGAGAAGCTATTTAATATAAAAAAAGTATTAAAAGAAAAAGAAGATAATATGGATGAAAGAAGACAAAATAAACTTGATCTAATTAATAATTTAGCTGATATTAAAAGTAGTATAAATGGTTTAAATATAATGTCGAATAGTATAAAAGTTCAACTAAACCAAATGAGCAGGCAATATAGTGAATATAAAGAAAAAATGGATTCCCAAAACATCCTTAAATTAGAAACCCTACAAAAACAGAAAATAATAGAAGAAGAAAATATTGAGATAAATAATACTAAAGGTGCTTTACATTCTAATTTAAATAAAGCTAACAATACATTAAAGGATTTACAGGATAAAAGTAAAAAAATTTATAATGAAATTCAAATTAAGCAATCAAAAGCTAAGGTATTAGTAGATATGGATAATGAGTATGAAGGCTATTACAAAAGTGTTAAGAAATTAATGTTGGAGAAGAAAAAGAATAAAAATTTAAGTGAAAATATTTATGGTGTAATTGCTGAATTGATCAATGTTCCATCTAAATATGTTATAGCGATTGAAAGGGCTTTAGGATCATCTATTCAAAACATAGTTGTTAAAGATGAATTTATAGCTCAGGAATGTATTAAATTATTAAATGATAATAGTTGGGGAAGAGCTACCTTTCTTCCAGTAGAAGTAATTAAAGGGAAAAAAATTAATAAGGAGTTAAATATTTTAAAAAGTCATAAGGGTTTTATAGGAATTGCCTCTGATTTAATTAAATATGATAAGGCTTTCAAACAAATAATAGAACAATTATTAGGAAGAGTTATTTTAGTAAAAGAAATGGAAGATGGCATTAGCTTATCTAGAAAATTAAATCATAAGTATAAAATCGTAACATTAAATGGTGTTGTATTTAATTCAGGTGGTTCAATTATTGGTGGAAGTAATTCTATAAACAATACTGGAATATTAAGCCGTCAGCAAGAAATTAAAGAATTATCAAAAGAAATTAATCTACTAAAGAATAACTACGATAATATGAATTTAAAAATAAATAACCTAATAGATCGAATAAAAGAAATTCAATCTAAAGTTGATAGATTAATTGAAAAAATTAGTAATAATGAAATAGAAATGATAAATATAAATAATTCATTAAAACAAATTAATATAGAAAAACAGAGAATTGATAATGAATTAATAAAGATACAAAATGATACTAAATCATTTAATTTAGAAATCAAAGAATTAGAAGAGAAAGAAGTAGAATATAAAGAAAAAATATCTAGAATAAATAAAAAACTAAATATGATTAATGATGAAATAAATACAAGCATTAATATAAATGAAGAAGAAAAGGAAAAAGCAGAAAAACTTAATAATGAAATTATACAGCTAGAGATTGACATAGCAAAGATCCAACAAAGGATTATTGAATCTGAAAATCAATTAACACATATTAATAAAAATATTGAAAACAGTAAAAACTCTATACAAGAAAAGAAGATAAAATTTAAAAACTATGATAGACAAATAGATGAAAATATTTATAAGATTGATGAGAAAAATGAGTATATTAAAGTTTTATCTGAGGAAAAATTTACTAAAGAGAAGCATATTAATATATTATTACAAAAAAAAGACGAAGCAAGAGAAGAAATTGAACTTCATGAAGAAAAATTAAAAGAATATAATAAACAATTAGTAGTCTCTAACAATGCACTACATAAAACCATTATACAATTAAATAAAATTGAAATGGAAATGGAAAATCTAAAGAATACAATATACGAAGATTATCAAACAACTTACAATTTAGCACTTGGATATAAAAGAGAAATAAATAATTTACAAAAAACATATTCTGAAATTAAAAGATATAAAAATCAAATAAGGGAACTCGGTAATGTAAACATTGACTCTATTGAAGAATATGAAAGAGTATTAGAAAGATTTACATTTTTATCAAAACAAAGGGAAGATCTTGACGATGCAAAAAATAGCCTTAATGATATTATTGAAGAGATAACATTTAATATGGAAAAACAATTTCAAGAACAATTTAATATTATTAAAGAAGAATTTAATAATGTATTTACAAGATTATTCCAAGGAGGATATGCTAAAGTATTTCTATCTGAACCAAAGAATGCATTAACTAGTGGGGTGGCAATAGAAGTTCAACCTCCAGGGAAAAAACTACAAAATCTTTCATTGCTATCTGGTGGAGAGCGAGCTTTAACAGCAATTGCTTTATTATTTGCAATTCTAAGAGTGAAACCAACTCCATTTTGTATACTAGATGAAATTGAAGCAGCACTAGATGAACCCAATGTAAATAGATATGCAAGTTTTTTAAAAGAGTTTTCTAAATCAACTCAATTTATTGCAGTAACACATAGGAAAGGTACTATGGAAATAGCTGATATTTTATATGGCGTAACAATGGAAGAACAAGGAGTTTCTAAATTAATATCAGTAAAATTAACAGAGCTTGCAAGCTAGAAGGGAGATTTATATGGCAGATTTTTGGAAAAAGATTAAATTTACAAAGGGGAAAAATGAAGATATTAAGGAAGAAAATATAGAGGAAATAGATACGGCATCCTTTTTTAATCGTCTAAAGAGTGGTTTATCTAAAACTCGTAAAGGAATTACTGAAAAAGTAGATTATATTATAAGCCAATATCAAGGAATTGATGAAGAATTATATGATGAAATTGAAGAAGTACTTATTACATCGGATATTGGAATGGATACGACTATGGAAATTATTAATATGATGAAAGAGAGAGCTCGCAAAGATAAAATAGTACATCCACAAGACTTAAGAGAATTATTAAAAGAAATTATTTATTCCATGTTAGAGGATGATATAGAGGAACAATTCGTACAAGAACCTTGTATTTTTCTTATAATAGGAGTAAATGGTGTAGGGAAAACAACTACTATTGGTAAACTTGCTGCTCAATTTAAAGTTCAAGGGAAAAGTGTATTATTAGCTGCAGGAGATACATTTAGAGCAGCAGCAGTAGAACAATTGAGTATATGGGCAACAAAAGTTGGAGTGGATATTATTAAGCATCAGCAAGGTTCTGATCCTGCTGCTGTTATTTTTGATGCAATTCAAGCAGCTAAGGCAAGAAAAACAGATATTCTTATATGTGATACAGCTGGTAGACTTCATAATAAAAAAAATCTAATGAACGAACTTGCTAAAATAAATAGAATAATTGAAAAAGAATATAAAAGAGAAAACAGATGTAATCTTTTAGTGTTAGATGCTACAACGGGGCAGAATGCAATTAGCCAAGCTAAGTTATTTAGTGATGCTGCTGATATAAATGCGCTTGTTTTAACAAAGCTAGATGGAACTTCTAAGGGAGGCGTTATTTTAGCTATTAAAAATCAATTAAATATTCCAGTCCGTTATGTTGGGGTAGGAGAAGAGGTAAAGGACTTACAATCTTTTGATGCTAAGCAATTTGTTACGGCACTATTTGATTAGATTGAATATTATTTAGAATAATAAGAAGCGTTGTGTAGAAAATTAATTAATTAGTATATTGACAAAAGTTTTGTAATCAATTAAAATGTTCCTGTAAAGCAAATAACCTTTACAGGAGATAATGGGTTGATAATATGTTAAAAATTGTTGAATTATCTTTATTATATGATTTTTTTGGTCAATTACTAACTGAAAAACAACAAAGAGTGTTTGAATTGTATTATGATGATGACTTATCATTAGGTGAAATTGCAGAGAACTTAAATATTACAAGACAAGCAGTTTATGATAATTTAAGAAGAGCTGAAAAGTTGCTTTATAATTATGAGAAGAAATTAAAATTGGTCGATAAATTTCTTAACCAACAAGAAAAGATTATTAAGATAAAGATTAATATTTTGGAATGTAAAAATAAAGTTGAAATGATTCAAAATAAAGAATTACTAAAAATGATAGAAAATATTGAAAATATTCTTAATGAATTATCAACAGATTAACCGGGAGGGTTTATTATGGCCTTTGAGGGATTAGCAGAGAAATTACAGAATACTTTTAAAAAACTAAAGGGAAAAGGAAAAGTTAGTGAAAAGGATCTAAAAGAAGCCCTTAGGGAAGTTAAATTAGCTTTATTAGAGGCAGATGTTAACTATAAGGTTGTTAAAAACTTTATATCTAAGATTAAGGAGCGTGCGGTTGGACAAGAGGTAATGGAAAGTCTTACCCCAGGTCAACAAGTTATAAAAATAGTGAAAGAAGAAATGACTGAATTAATGGGTGGGACTCAAAGCAAAATTGTATTTTCAGGAAAATCTCCAACTATTATTATGTTAGTGGGGTTACAGGGTGCCGGTAAAACAACTACTGCAGGAAAATTAGCGGGATTATTATCAAAACAAGGCAAAAGTCCACTATTAGTTGCTTGTGATATATATAGGCCTGCTGCTATTGATCAACTTCATGTTGTAGGTAAAAGTCTAGATATTCCAGTTTTTTCAATGGGTAATAATAACTCTCCTGTAGAAATTGCTAAAGCAAGTATTGAACATGCAAAGAATAATTACAAAGATTTGGTGATTATTGATACAGCTGGACGACTTCATATAAACGAAGAGTTAATGGGTGAACTTAAAGATATTAAGAATTCAATTTCTCCTACTGAAATATTATTAGTTGTGGATTCAATGACAGGTCAGGATGCTGTTACTGTTTCTGAAAGTTTTAATGAGCAGCTTGGCATTGATGGAGTGATACTAACAAAATTAGATGGTGATACCCGTGGTGGAGCTGCACTATCTGTGAGAGCTGTTACTGAAAAACCCATTAAATATGCGGGTATGGGAGAAAAGCTAACAGATTTAGAAACTTTTCATCCGGATAGAATGGCTTCTAGAATACTGGGTATGGGTGATGTACTTAGTTTTATAGAAAAGGCTCAAACAAACCTAGATGAAAAAAAAGTATTAGAATTAGAAAAAAAGATAAGGTCTGAACAATTTACTTTTGAAGATTTTTTGGATCAATTGCAACAAGTTAAAGATATGGGACCACTAGGTGATGTTCTTGGAATGTTACCAGGTATGAATAGTAAAAAGCTAAAGGGTTTAGATGTTGACGATAAACAACTTATCCAAGCAGAAGCAATAATTAAGTCTATGACAAAAGCTGAAAGAAATAATCCAGTAATTATTAATGCCAGTAGACGAAAAAGAATTGCTTTAGGCAGTGGAACTAAGGTTCAAGATGTTAATAAGTTAATTAAAAATTTTGATCAAACAAAGAAAATGATGAAACAATTTTCTGGTATGGGGAAAGGATCAAAAAAAGGTAAATTCAAATTGCCCTTTATGTAAAAATATAGAGAGTTTATTTATAAAGGAGGTGAATAACATGGCAGTTAGAATGAGATTAAAAAGAATGGGTGCTAAAAAAAGACCATTTTATAGAATTGTAGTTGCTGATTCTAGAGCACCAAGAGATGGCAAATTTATAGAAGAGATTGGTTACTATAATCCTATTTCAGAACCTGTTGAAATAAAGATTGATGGTGAAAAAGCGCTTCAATGGTTAAAAAATGGAGCTCAACCATCAGATACAGTAAAATCTTTATTAAAAAAACAAGGCATATTAAATAGCTAATTAAAAGTATATAGGGGGTATTCCTATGCGTGAATTAGTTGAAATTATTGCAAGAGCATTAGTAGACCAACCAGAGGCTGTAGAAGTAAGAGAAGTACAAGGTGAACAATCGCTTATTCTTGAACTAAAGGTTGCTCAAGAGGATATGGGAAAAGTTATAGGAAAACAAGGAAGAATTGCTAAATCTATCCGTACAGTAGTAAAAGCAGCAGCAACAAAAGAAAATAAAAGAGTAATGGTTGAAATTATTCAATAAAGAGTTAGGCTATGCCTAACTCTTTATCTTAAATGTATTATAAACATATTTTTGTAAAGGATATTTATTGAATGAACTTGTAGAGAGCGGTGAGAACATGAATGATTTTTTAAAGGTTGGAAAAATCATAAATGCCCATGGGATTAAAGGAGAAGTAAAAATCTTTCCTTTAACTGATGATGTAAATAGATTTTATTACCTTAAGAAAGTATACATAGAGCAAGAGAATGCTATTTTACCACTAACGATTTCAAATATACGCATACACAAAAATGTGGTTTTAGCTACATTTAACGAAATAAAAAATCGTAATCAAGCTGAAAAATATAAGGGATTATTTATAAATATAAATAGAGAAGATGCTATAGAACTTTCAAAAGATCAATATTTTATAAGTGATTTAATAGGATTAAAGGTTTATTCCATAGAGGGAGTATTAATTGGAAATATTAAAGAGATACTTCAAACAGGACCAACTGATATTTATGTTATTGAAACAGATAATAAGGATATTTTAGTACCTGCGTTAAAGGATATATTTAAAGAAATAGATATACATAAAAAGACAGCTAAAGCTAATATACCGAAGGATCTGATGGATTTATGAAAATTGATATTTTAACTTTGTTTCCAGAATTATTCGAAAATTTTTTAAATACTAGTATATTAAAAAGAGGCATTGAAAATAGTTTTATTGAAATTAATATTATAAATATTCGAGATTTCTCATTGGATAAACATAAAAAGGTTGATGATTATACCTATGGTGGAGGTCCAGGTATGGTTATGACTCCTCAACCAATATATGATGCATTTCAAAGTATTGAAAAAAAATACACAGAAACACCATGTGTATATTTAAGTCCTCAAGGGCAAATATTCAATCAAGAAATGGCAGTGGATTTCTCAAAATATCCTCATATGATCTTTTTATGTGGTCATTATGAAGGAATAGACCAAAGAGTTATAAATAAAATAGTAACTCATGAGGTTTCTGTGGGGGATTATGTCTTAACTGGAGGAGAACTACCATCGATGGTGTTAATTGATACTATTTCAAGGTTATTACCTGGTATTCTTGGAAATGATATTAGTGCACATGATGATAGTTTTTCAAATGGTTTACTAGAATTTCCTCAATATACAAGACCCTACGAGTTTATGGGCGAAAAGGTACCTAATATTCTTTTATCAGGTGATCATAAAAAAATCTACCAATGGAGAAAGTTAAAATCTTTAATAAATACAAAGGAAAAAAGGCCAGATCTTTATAAAAAATATAAATTAAACAAAGAAGAAAAAGAATTATTAATAAATTATTATGAATATGATCAGCCTTAAAGAGTAAAAATTCTTCGGACTAAATTTCCCCTAATAATGTAGTGAAAATGGTATAATTAGATTAGTGAACATGTTGATATTACTACATTAGAGGGGGAGAACAATGATAAAAGTAACC
>Ga0334892_1000164_pt1 | contig 103595 bp, 97 predicted proteins | sample GraSluR3_MG_4_FD_207213 | JGI IMG/M metagenome (GOLD analysis project Ga0334892, IMG submission 207213) | Sludge microbial communities from methane-producing bioreactor in Wageningen University, Netherlands - Granular Sludge_15_04-R3 | ecosystem: Engineered > Bioreactor > Anaerobic >...
ATAGACCCTCCTTAGCGTGTTGAACACGCTAATACAATAAGGTCTATCATACAACATCAATAAATATGGGTGTTTTAGACACATTTTGTCAAAGAACAGCAACCAATTTTTTACACGCTGTGAAATTTTTTAGAAATAAAATATTTGAAAATGGATTTGTCAATAATACTAAAAAAGGGTAAAATATATTTTAAAGTATGCAAACAGGTCCAGATGGATTCTAACAATATTGAAATCTATATCATATAAATCTAAATAAAAAATAATAACATCGGTTATTGATATTACAAGAATCAAAAAACAAAAATCAATATCGTTTGTCAAAATATTAATATACCTGTAGCATAGCATTAAATATCATGTTATAATCTTGGTATACAATCTATTTTATTTTGTCTTTAAAGTAACAGTGCTGAAACAGACAAATAGATATCAGATTATACATCTTTAATATCTTGATTTGTTAATTTTTATGTGGTATTGTAAGTCTTAATTTAACTCAAATAATTATTGCATTTTATCAGTTGTTTATTATATTTAAGGAGGGTGAGCTTGCGCATTTTTTCTGTAGCCAATCAAAAAGGTGGTGTGGCCAAGACTACTACCTCAATTAATTTAGGAACCTGTTTAAGTGAATACGAGAAGAAAGTCCTTCTAATTGACATGGATCCTCAGGCACACACAACAATCGGTCTAGGAATTGAGCCAAATGAAATTGATAAAACAATGTTAAATGTATTAGAACCAATTCGTTCTCCTAACAAACTTGAGTTAGATGATGTCGTAATCCAATTAACAGAAATAGGAAAGGGTAATTTATATGTAGCCCCTACCAATATTGATTTTGCCAGCGCTGAGTATAAATTGATTGACCAGATTGGCAGAGAGGATTTTCTTAATATTGGAATACAGAACAGTAAAATAGATTTTGATTATGTAATAATCGATTGTCCTCCTTCTTTAGGAATACTTACAATTAATGCGTTAAAGGCTTCTCATGAGGTAATTATACCAATACAACCACATTATTTTGCCCTGCGCGGCATTGAAGAATTTATGGAAACCATTAAAATTGTTCATCAAAATTTACATCATACTTTAGAAATTTTTGTACTGGTTACTATTGCTGATACCAGGAGTAATATTTCAAAAGAAGTAATTGAAGAAACCAGGGATTTTTTTAAAGAAAGAGTTTTTAGAACTATCATTAGAAAAAATATAAAATTAGTAGAATCTACTAGCCAGGGTATTCCAATTATTTATTATGACCCCCAGTCACATGGGGCAGAAGATTATTCAGAACTTGCCAAAGAGGTGATTTCCTTTGAAAAAGAAAAAATTAGCTCGCGGCTTTACTAAGATAATGGATTATAAGCAGGAACTAATCAGAGACACTTCCCAGGGTGTAAAAAAAGAGCAGGAAGATCCTAATCTTATTAATGGGAATGGAGACCTGGTTGAGCGTAATAATAATATTAGAGAAGAAGTGCCTATAGAAAGCCAGGAGATAGAACAGTTTGTCAATATTAAGGTTATCGGCATTGGTGGAAGTGGAAATAATGCCATTGAAGAGATGGCTGACCGTCCTATCAATGGTCTAAAATTAATTGCATTGAATACTGATTTGCAAGCTCTATCCTTGTCTCAAGCCAGCCAGAAAGTGCAAATTGGAAAATTGACAACCAGGGGACTGGGTGCTGGCGGTGATCCGGAAATCGGTAAAAAAGCTGCTGAGGAAGACCGGAATATGATTTCCAAGGTTCTGGAAGATGCGGATATAGTATTTATCACTGCTGGCATGGGAGGAGGTACCGGAAGTGGTGCTGCACCGGTAGTTGCCGAAATAGCTAAAAGAGAAGGGGCTCTAACTATTGGAGTGGTAACACGTCCTTTTACTTTTGAAGGAAGAAAGCGCATTGTTCAGGCTGAACAGGGTATTGAAGAATTAAAGAAACAGGTTGATGCCCTGATTACTATTTCTAATGACCGGTTATTGAGCATGATTAGCAAAGATACTTCGGTGAAAGAGGCTTTTGAAATAACCGATAGAGTTTTGAGACAATCCGTGCAAGCTATCGCCGATTTAATTACTATACCGGGGTTGATTAATCTTGACTTAGCGGATGTAAGAGCTGTTATTAAAAATGCGGGATTTGCACTGGTTGGAATTGGTCTGGGAAGAGGAAACAATAAGGCAACTACGGCGGCTGAAGCAGCAATTTCCAGTCCTTTATTAGAGGTTTCTATAAAAGGTTCCAGTTCATTGTTAGTTAATGTAACCGGTGGCATGGATATGAGTCTTTATGAAATCAATGAAATAGTTGACCTTGTTTCCAAAGCTGCAGGGAGCGAGGCCAATATTGTATTTGGCGCCATTATCTCAGAAAATATGAAAGATGAAATCAGGGTAACTGTAATTGCCACAAAATGTGAAAAATATATAGAAGAAAACCAAGAAAATATTGAAACAATACAGGAGAAGATAGAAAAAGAAGATAATAATAAAAAAGAAATAAAAAAAGAAAAAAATAATATTTTTAGTTTAAATGATAATGATAAAAAAGATGTGCCCCCAAGAAGCACTAACACTGTTTATGAGAAACCAGCAGATACTGAAGATTTGGATATTACAACTAAGTATAAAGATAAAGAAGACCTGGATATTCCTACATTTTTAAGAAAAAGAAACAAAAGGTTTTAGTTTTTTAAAATATATTTTAGAGTTAGATAAAGAGCCACTATTTTAACGGAAATTTTATTTAATGGAGAAAAAGGAAAAACAGCAATTTTCATTTTCTACTTATGAAGCCTACAAAAAGATTAAAAAAAATGACCCGCTAAAAGTTCTATACGAGTCAATTAATTGGTCTTTTATTAATTCAAAAATTAAAGATGGCTTTTATAGAAAAGAATCAGTTTACACTCCAATTTCATTATTTAAAGCACAGTTATTGATATTTCTGGGTGAGGCAAAATCTAATCGGGATTTGGCTGAAAAATTACGCTTCAATACTAAGTATTGTGTGCTGTGCGGGTTTCACCATTTTCTTAAAACACCAGCCCATTCCACTTTTTCTGCCTTTAAAAAAAGAATTGGAGATGACCTTTTTTCCAAAATAACACAACAAATTATTGCTCAAAGTGTTCCTGTAATTTTTAAAAGATTTCCAGATGTTTCTCCAAAAATATTGCACATTGCAGTTTACTCACAAGAAGGACATTGGATGAAGTGTAATTGCAAAGGAAAGTGTAAGTTTGATGATAGTATATCCAAACATAAGAAAATTGCCAGTAAAAAAAATTATGTTTCAGATGGTTACAAAATAAAATTATTTTTTAATAAAAAAACCCAAAAGCCATTTGCAGCAGAATTAAGACCAAAGTAATATAGGTTACAAGTTAGATATATTGTAAAAATTAAAAAATATTGGCTTCTTAGAATTTATTTAATTATAAATTAAATACTTAATTAAAATAGGAGAAACAATAAAATGAAGGTATATCATAAAAAAATAGAAATAGAAACAGAAGCAAGAGAAAGCTTTTACAATGTAACTGATGAAGCAAAGAGATTCGTTTTAAATATCGGTGTAAAAAATGGCCTTTTAACTGTTTATTCGCAACATACAACTTGTAGTATTATTATCCAAGAAGATTCTCATGACATTACAGATGATGGAGAAAAATATCTTTTACAAGATTTAATAAATGGACTAAATAAAATATTTCCTAAATCCACCAAAGTTGGTCAATATCTTCATCCTGGCCCTAAATGTTTGGAGTATTGCCAAAAAAATCTTCAAGAAACTGAAAAAGAAACTTTAAATACAGATGCACATCTACGCTCAAGTTTAATAGGTCGCTCTGAATCTATTCCTATTATTAATGGTGAAGTTGAGTTAGGAAATTTTGGATTAATTTATTTTGTTGATTTCGACTCAGTCCGGAATAGAAAAAGAATTATAGCTTTTCAAATAATTGGTGAGTAATTTTTATTTTAACTCTTATATCCTTCAACTCATAAAATCCTAATATTTCTTTATACGAAAAAGCTTTATCCTATAAGCAAGACGTTTATAAAGTAAGTATTTTCCTAAAGTAATGTTAAAAAAATTGCAAAAAATGTTATTAATTGATAATATTATTTAAAATATTAGTAAATAATTATATTAAACATTAACTAAGGGGGATTGCATTAATGGAATTTAGAGTGAAAAAAAGATTTGCTAACAAAGTAGCAATTATAACTGGTGCTGGACAGGGAATGGGGAAGCAGGTTGCGATTGATATGTCAAAAGAAGGTGCTAAAGTAGTTGCAGTAGATATTGAAAAAAGTAAAGTCGATGAGGTTGAAAGGGAGATCAGAAAAGAAAAAAACGAATGCATTGCAATAAAATGCGATATTTCTTCAAGAGAAGAAGTTGATGGAATGATACAAAAAACTATTAACACTTATGGGAAAATTGATATTCTTGTTAATAACGCTGGTCTTTTAACTACAGGTAATATTGAGGATGTCACAGATGAATTAATAGATAAAACATTAGACATTAACCTTAAGGGACCGCTTTATGCAATAAGAAGTGTTACCCCAATTATGAAAAAAAATAAATATGGAAGAATTATTAATGTTTCCTCTATCACTGCAAAAAGGGGGGACAATACAACTGTATTTGTTTATGGAGCATCAAAAGGAGCCCTTATGACAGTAACTAAATCAGTTGCTAGAGAGCTTGGTCCTTTTGGAATTACCAGTAATGCAGTTGCACCGCATGCCATAATGACTAAAATGATGAGTTATTGGGATGAGGACAAAAAAAGGAATGCTGCTGAAAAAATACCGGTAAAAAGATTAGGTACAGTTCAAGATGTCTCTAATTTAATTATGTTTCTTTCCTCAGAAGATGCTTCTTTTATTAATGGAGAAACAATTAATATAAATGGCGGATATTATATGGACTGATATATGCATTGGTTGTTTGACAATTAGATTATAGGTGTTATAATTATTACATAAGATGATAAAATTATAACACATAATGATTACTAAATAAAGTAGTAGATTGGGGGGATGTGATGGAAATAGTGTGATTTAGATTTGTTGGGTTAACAAGATAAAGGTTAAATTTGTACTAATTCGAAGAAAGTATAAACTTGCATTGTTGTTGTTAATGAAAAATTTGAAATTTTATAAAAATTGGGAGAGAAATAATATGAGAAGAAATACATTTATTGTTTCAGCATTAGTATTTTTTATGCTCTTTTCTGCAACATTTGTAGCATTAGCAGACTATGAAATTGTAATGTGTGCTAAACATGAAGGAATTGCATGGTTTGACGATATGAGAGTTGGAGTAGAGGAATTTGCAGAGGATTATGGTGTTAACGCTTACCAAATTGCACCTGAAGGTGGAGACCCTGCAAAACAAGTACAAATGGTTGAAGATCTTATTGCTAAAGGGGTTGACGCTATCTGTGTTGTACCAAATGATCCTATGTCAATGGTACCTGTATTGACAAAGGCTAGAAATGCAGGAATTATTGTAATCAGTCATGAGGCACAGCAATTAGAGGGAGTAGTGGATTATGATTTGGAAGCATTTGTTAATGAAGAATTTGGAAGAACTATGTTTGAAGCAGTTGCTGAATCTATGGATTATGAAGGTGAATACACTGGTTTTGTTGGTGCATTAACAATGGAAACACATATGCAATGGTTTAATGCCGGAGTTGAATTACAAAAAGAAAAATATCCCAACATGACATTAGTTACCGATGGCCCAATTGAGGATAAAAATGATGAAAAACTTGCTTATGACCGTGTTGTTGAAGTTTTAAAGACTTATCCAGACTTAAAAGGAATTTACGGTTGTACTGTAGCAACCTGTTCAATGGCAGCGTTGGCATTAGAAGAAAGAGGGATTGAAGATATTGGTGTTGCTGGTTTAGGTATACCATCAGTTGTTGGCCCTTATCTTAAATCAGGATATTTACACAAAGCCCACTGTTGGCGTCCTGCTGATGCTGGCTATGTTTCCTGCTTAATCGCATATAAACTTTTAGAAGGTGAAGAGATAAAAGAAGGAGTTAATTTGGTAAAAGATGGTTATGAAAATTGTACATTAGATGGTACTATAATCTTTGGCAATGCTCCTTTGATTCTAACAGCTGAAAATGTTGATGATTATGATTTTTAATTATTAACAATATTGTAATGGCATTCCAAATTAATTTGGAATGCCATTACCTTTATAAAATAATTTATTAGAATTAGAAGTAGGTATATATTGGAAAATAAATTATTAATTGCTAAAAATATAAGTAAATCTTTTTCTGGTGTCCAGGCATTAAAAAATGTTGATATAACAATTAATAAGGGTGAGGTTCATTGTCTTGTTGGCGAGAATGGTTCAGGTAAATCAACTCTCATTAAAATAGTTGCTGGTGTAGTGACTCCCGATGAAGGCGAAATCGTTATCAATGGGAATTTTTATAAAAAATTGGGAGCAATAGATTCAATAAAAGAAGGGATTCAAGTGATATATCAGGATCTTTCACTATTTCCTTTGCTTTCTGTGGCAGAAAACATTTCACTTAACCAGCTGGTTGAAGAAGGTAGGAAGGTAATAAACTGGGATGAAATAAGAAAACTTGCAGAGAAAGAACTTAAAAAAATTAATATTAAGCTTAATTTAGAAGAAAAGGTTGAAAATCTATCTATGGCTAATAAACAAATTGTAGCCATTGTTAGGGCTTTAACCCAGGATGCCAAGCTGATTATTATGGATGAGCCAACTTCAGCCCTTACAAAAACTGAGGTTGATTCATTGTTTTCGATAATCTTAGATTTGAAGCAGAGAGGAATTTCGACATTATTCATTAGTCATAAACTTAGTGAAGTTTTAGAAATTTCTGACAAGGTAACTGTTTTGAGAGATGGCAATAAGGTGGGAGAGTTTGAGGAAAAAGAATTAGATAACGAGAAATTAATTTTTCATATGACGGGAAAAACAATAAATGAGAGTACTTTTAAATATGATAAAGAGAAATTTAAAGAAAAACCTATACTTGAGGTAAAAGAACTTACAAAAGCCGATCATTTTAGAAATGTCAGTTTTGAGCTTAAAGCGGGTGAGATATTTGGGCTAACTGGATTATTAGGCTCAGGAAGAACTGAGTTAGCACTATCTTTGTTTGGATTAAACCCGCCTGAATCTGGGGATATAATTGTTGATGGTAAAAAGAAAAAAATAAAGTCTCCAAAAGATGCAATAAAATGTGGTATAGGTTATTTACCGGAAGATCGTTATAGGCAAGGGTTATTCCTTCATCAAAGTATAGGAGATAATATTATTGTAACGATTATAAAGAAAGTATTAACATTATTTGGACTAATAAGTGAGAGTAAAAAAATAAAACAAATTGAAAAGTGGTCAAGTGAGTTAAAAATAAAAGCAGCATCCTTGTTTGATCCGGTTGAATCCTTATCTGGTGGGAATCAACAAAGAGTTGTTTTAGCAAAGTGGTTAGCCACTAATCCAAAGATATTTATTTTAGATGGTCCAACTGTTGCCATTGATATAGCATCAAAGGCAGAAATACATAAGATGATTAGGGATTTAGCGGAACAAGGGATAGGGATAATATTGATATCTGATGAAATATCTGAAGTGCTCCATAATTGCAACAGGATTGGGTTAATGGAAAAAGGCGAGATTAAGGAAATAATTAATCCTTTAAAATATTCTGAAAACCAGATATATAATAAAATAAATAAAAAAAATTAAGTATTAGAAAATTTTAACTATATAACAATATTACTGAAAGAAAATAATGAGAGGGATTAATGTTAAAAAAGATTCCAAAGACAAACGAGATGTATTTAATTATCGTAATTATAATTTATTCAATTATCGTGACAATGGTTAATAAATCCTTTATGAGTGTGGAAAACGTTTTTGATATACTTCGCAGTGGAACAGGCCAGGCAATTTTGGGAGTAGGGGTATTAATCGTATTATTATCAGGAGGTATAGATGTTTCTTTTACAGCAATTGCCATTTCAAGTGGATATATTGCTGTAAGAGCAATTATGGCTTTGGGAATAGATAGCCTATTATTGGCTTTTGTGATTTCTTGTACAGTTGGATTAGTTTTTGGTGCTATTAATGGAATAATAATTGCTTATTTCAAAATCCCAACACTAATTGCAACTTTAGGTACGCTAAATCTGTTTCATGGTTTATTATTAACAATTGTTGGAACAAGATCGGTCAATGCTGCCCAAATGCCTAAATGTTTTATTAATTTTGGTGCTGCAAAAATATTTACCCTCACTACTGCAAGGGGAAGCACTATTGGGCTTTCAGTGTTCATTATACCCTTAATTGCTGTAATATTATTTACCTGGTTTTTATTAAAATACACTATGCTAGGTAGAAGCATATATGCAATAGGAAATAGTACTGAATCAGCCTTAAGGGCAGGTATAAATGTAGTCAAAACTCAATTATTCCTGTATTGTTATGTAGGATTCATAAATGGGATTATGGGAGTTATTACTGTTTCAGAGGTAAGGTGGGTTAATCCTGTCTATTTGGTTGGAACAGAACTTACAGTAATCGCAGCGGTAGTTATAGGTGGAGTAAAATTAACCGGGGGCTCTGGAACTATAACAGGTGCCTTATTAGGAGTTGGCCTTATAACTATATTAAATTCAACCCTTGTACTGCTTGGCTTATCTTCTTCGTGGATGGATTTATTCGTGGGCGCTATCATGATAATAAGTATTGGCTATACATCATATCAGAGGAAGATTGAAAATCAGAGATTATTGAATTTTATGTGAATTTTAAACACAAAATAATAACTTTGTGGAGTCATGGAGGTTAGTTCTTTGTCACTTAATAAAACAATAAAGAAAATAGATTCGAATATGACTATACTTGTAGCAGTAACTTTTGTTTTGCTCACAGTATTGTCGATATTGTTAAAAGGTAGTTTTTTATCATTGCGAAATTTTCAATCCATGGCTTACCAATTTCCAGAATTTGGTTTATTGGCCTTAGCTATGGGAATTGCTATGATTTCAGGAGGTATTGATTTATCAGTCATTGCTAATGCTAATCTTTCCGGAATTATTGCAGCCCTTATTTTGACACAGAATATAACAAATGAAACAACAGGCAATCAATTAGTATTGATTATTATACTGGCAATCTTAACTGCATTAGCTTTGTCGGCATTATTAGGCATGTTTAATGGATTTTTAATCGCTTATTTGGGTATTCCAGCAATTCTTGCTACTTTAGGGACTATGTTGCTTTTTGCCGGAATTGGAATGGCTATCACTGAAGGAAGAGGTGTTGTGGGATTTCCACTTCCCTTTCTATATATCGGATTCGGTCAATTGTCTATCTTCCCTTTGCCATTGATAATATTTATAATTCTTGCAATTTTTGTAGGTATTATAATGAGTAAAAGTGCTCTAGGACAAAAGATATATTTGTTGGGAGCGAACTCTATAGCAGCACGTTTTTCAGGAATTGAGAATAATATAATTATAATAAAGACTTACATGCTAACTGGTTTTTTGGCAGGGCTTTCTTCGATATTAATGATTTCCCGTGTCAATTCTGCAAAAATAGGTTATGGTGATACTTATTTGCTACAAGCTATTCTTGTTGTAGTTTTGGGGGGAGTAGATCCTGCAGGCGGAAAAGGTAAAATATCGGGTGTTATTCTGGGAATAATAATTTTACAATCTCTACAAAGTGCTTTTACTTTATTCGGATTTGATCCATATTCAAAAAGGCTTATCTGGGGGCTAATGCTTCTTATAGTTATGATAATTAACTTTATTAATAGTAAGCACAAGGAAAGGATACTGCGTTTAAAAAATATTACATAATTAAAAAATATAGAGTGGGAAGGTATAATTTTCTGTGTTCATTATAGGTATTTAATTGAAAAAAGAGGTGAAATGATGGAAAAATTTAATGAATTGAGCAAAAGTATTAATAAGGAAATCGAAGAGGTTTTTAATAGAATTGATGCAAATCAATTAGATAATCTGATGCAGGAAATTATTAGAGCAAATAAAATAGTATTAGTAGGGGTTGGAAGAGAGGGTATATCTACAAGGGCGTTTGCCATGCGCCTAATGCATTTAGGAAAAGAGAGTCACTGGGTATGGGATGATACCACCCCAGGATTAGAAAATGGAGATTTGTTGATTGCTACTTCTGGAAGCGGAGAAATTGGTCATATTCATTATGTGGTTAATGAAGCGAAAAAAGCAGGTTCCAGGATTGTATTAGTAACAGGAGTACCCGATCGTAAAACAGCGCAGTTGGCAGATGTAATATTATGGGTACCTGCGTCAGTTTATCACGGAAAAGGTAATGTTGTTCCATCTATTCAGCCAATGGGAAATTTGTTTGAGCAATCATTATTCATATTATACGATTTAATTGTGATTTTGTTAATGGAAAAGATGAATGTAAGTAGCGAGGAAATGGAAAAAAGACATAGAAATATTGAATGATGAATAATTAAACTATTAGTTTTTATAGGAGAGGTGTATGGCGATATCTATTTCTTTTAATAATAAGATAGCATTAGTAACAGGCGGCGCGAGCGGGCTTGGCAAAAGTATTTGTTTAAAATTAGTTAAAGCAGGATGTAAAGGTATTGCAATAAGTGATCTTAATACAGAAAAGGCTGAAGAAGTTATAGAGGAGATCGAGAATAAAGGTAGTAAAGGGTTTTTTATAAAATCAAATGCCTGCAAAGAAGAAGATGTTAAAAATGTTGTAAGCAGTATAATGAACAAGTGGAATACAATTGATATTCTGGTTAATAATGTTGGAGTTTGTTATAGGGGGAATATTTGGGATGAAACAGAAGAACAATTTTTAAAAACAATAAATATTAATTTGTATTCAACATTTTTATTTACGAAGTATGTCTCACAGGTGATGATTGAAAAGAAAAAGGGTTCAATTGTAAGTATTGCTTCTACTGCCGGGATTACTGGTGGTACAATGGGCCCTGGCTATGCGGCATCAAAAGGGGGAATTATTGCGTTAAGTAAACATGCTGCTAGAACATTAGCACAATACGGTATCAGAGTAAATGTAGTAGCACCAGGTTATATGAAAACTGAAATGTTATCATCTGTTTTTAAAGATAAAAAACAACGAGAAGAGAGATGGTCTGCGATTCCAATAGGACGGATAGCAAATCCTGAGGAAATCGCTAATGCAGTTATTTTTTTACTTTCGGATGAAGCAAGTTACATAACAGGTGATGTTATGTTAGCTTCTGGAGGAAGGACTTCATAAATTATTTTAAAGAGGGGATTATATGAGTAAGTATATTGCTGGTATCGATGCAGGTACTACAGGTACAACAGTTATGATTGTTGACCTAATAGGAAACATTATTGGCACTGCTTATAGGGAGTATCCCTGTAAATATCCCAAAATAAGTTGGGTAGAACAAGATTTACATTTGATATGGGAAAAAATATGTCAGGCTTCAAAAGAAGTTATAAATAAAACAGGGATAAATCCAAAAGATATAGTTTCATTAGGTTTGTCTAGCCAAAGAGCTACTTTTGTGGCAATTGATAAGGATTGGAATCTTTTACATGATTCTATAGTATGGTCTGATGGCAGGGCAACAGAGGAAACTGAATGGATAAGAAAATATTTGGGTGAAGACTATTTTTATAAAACTAGTGGATTAAAATTATCTTCTTTTTGGTCTTATGCTAAGTTTAAATGGGTGCGAGATAAATGTCCAGATATTTATGATAAATGTTGGAAATTTGTAAACGGACAGGAATGGATATTGCATCAATTAGGCGCTGAAGGTATTTTTACTGATCCTTCATCAATTACTTTAAATGGAATGATGAATATAAAAAAACTAGATTGGTCTGAAGAATTATTAAAAGCAATAAACCTAGATAAAGAAAAATTACCTCCAGTTAAATACCCTATGAGGAAAGTTGGCGAGATTTCTAAGAATGCTGCAAAGAAAACAGGTTTTGCGGAAGGAATGTCAATTTGTGTGGGCGGTGGTGATCATCAATGTGCTGCAATTGGTGCAGGAGTAATAAAAGAAGGATTATCTGAGATCACAATAGGTACTGGTTCAGTAATGGTTGCCCATGTTGATAAGTATACACCTAACCTTGATCAATCTGTTTATTTTGGAGGGCATGCTATTCCTGGTAAGTGGGATATGGAAGGCATAGCAATGTCAACAGGTAGTTGTTTAAGATGGTGGAGAGATGTTTTTGGGCAACAAGAAAAAGAATATGCTGAAAATTTAAATGTAGATGCCTATTCATTAATTGATCTCGAAGCCAGGCAAGCCCCTGCAGGTTGTAAGGGATATATTTTTTTCCCTTTCTTTTCAGGGCAATCTGCCCCTTATTATCACGATAATGCCAGGGGAGGCTCTATTGGGTTATCACATTTTCATGATCGAAGTATGATGGCTAGAGCTATAATGGAAGGAGTGGCATTTGAGTTAAGGATGATTGTGGAAGCAATGGAGCATGTTCTTAAAAAACCTTTTAAAAGTATTAGGTTGTCAGGGGGAGGAGCAAAATCTGATTTATGGTGTCAGATACAGGCTGATGTATATGGAAGGCCAGTGGAAAAATTATGTATTTCGGAGTGCACAACATTAGGAGCAGCCATTTTGGGAGCAGTTGGTTCTGGCATTTTTAATAATATCGAAGACGCGGTAGAAAATATTGTTCATCCGCATTGTATGATTGAACCCAATCATAAAAATACAGAAATGTACAATGATTTATTTGATTGTTTTAAGGATACATTTTTAGTACTACGTGATTCAGATATATACAATAAGATTCACAAGGTTTCTAAAAAATACTGTTCTTAAAGATAGAGGATTGCAATTATGGAAAAAAAAGATAAGGAAATAATCTTAGAAAAAGCTTATCAAGTTGCTTTTGATTTTGAAAAAAATAATCATGGGTGTGCCCAGGCAACTATCAGTGCTATAACAGAAATATTTGATGTCGATCCTATTGTTTTCAAAACAGCCAGTCCCTGTTCTGGTGGAATATCAAATGGAGGCACTGGTCCTTGCGGTGCTTTTATTGGTGGAGCCCTTATATTCGGTTATTTTTTTGGAAGAGATTTAAATAATAAAAATGTTAGTGGTAGAAAATATAAAGACAGAGACTTAACGAATATTCTCAGAAAAAAATTTCATTCAGAATATTATGGAGAAGTTTGTAGAGAAGTTCAAAAAGCTGTATTTGGACATCCCTTTGATTTATTAACCGAAGAAGGTAAGAGAAATTTTGAAATTGAGGGAGGACATATATGTAAATGTCCTGATACAGTTGGTAAAGCAGTCCAGTGGATTGTTGAGATTTTGATAGAAGAAGGAATACCTTTAAAAGAAAGGGGTAGATGGATAAATATAAAATAAGAAAAATTTAATAAAATACAAAAAATGTATAAAAATAATAAAAAATATTGTTATAATATAAATAAATATAATTAGGGAGGATTAAATAATGTCAATATATTCAGATGCTTTGGGAATGATTGAAACCAGAGGTTTTGCAGCAATGGTAGAGGCTTCAGATGCAATGGTAAAGGCAGCAAAAGTTGAATTAGTAGGATATGAAAAAATTGGGGGTGGATATAATACTGCAATTATTCGTGGTGATGTTGCAGCTGTAAGAGCCGCCTTAGATGCAGGGGAATCTGCTGCTCAAAAAGTAGGAGAAATAGTATCAGTACATATTATTCCAAGACCTCACAATAATGTTGATGAGTGTTTGCCTTTAGGAAGAGGACCAGTGAAAACAAAAGGTAAAAAAATGGAGACTGATTAAAAGTATTATAACATTTGAAACCATTGGAGGATAGTAAACATGATACTTGCAAGGGTAATAGGTACTGTTGTTTCCACAAATAAAGAACCAAAGATAAAAGGCATAAAATTTCTTCTTGTTGAAAAGATTAACCCTCTTACAATGCAAGGAGAAAAAGATTACCTGGTTGCTATGGATGCGGTTGGAGCTGGTAAGGGTGAAATTGTTTTCTATGTTGCAGGTAGCAGTGCTAGAATGGCGAAAGTAATTGATGGAAGACCGAGTGATGCGGCAATTATTTCAATTGTTGATTCGATCGAAGTTGATGGTAAATATACTTATCAAAAAGATGACATAAATTAGCTGAATTTATTATTTACAATATAATATTGTACATAAATACCATTATTATATTTTTTATTAGATTTAGATAGGGGTAAAAATGTTATTTGCAAAGGTGATTGGAACAGTAGTCAGTGAAAAAAGCGATGAAGGGATAAAAAATAATAAGCTACTATTAGTACAACAATGTAATCATAGAGGTAGTTTAAAACAAAAATATTTTGTAGCTGTTGACTTGGTTGGAGCAGGTAAAGGAGAGGTTGTAATTATTTCGCAAGGCAGTTCTTCTAGACAGACAGAGTTAACTTTTCAAAAACCAATAGATGCAGTTATAATCGGTATTGTTGATATAATATCTGAAAATAATAAAGAAGTATATTGTAAATATAAATAATGTAAGATGACTGAATAACTAAAGTTAAGGAATTTTTATGGAACTTAATCTATCAATTAGGAATATGGGAGTAATTGGTGCTGGTGGAGCAGGGTTTCCTGCCCATGTAAAAATAGAAAACAATTGTGATATTGTTATAGCAAATGGCGCTGAATGTGAACCATTACTTTGTAATGATAAGTATACGATTGCAGAAGAAGCTGACAAAGTAATAGATGGTTTGGAATCAGTAATGCAATTTGTGAAAGCCAAAAAAGGTTTTGTAGCTGTTAAGAAACAATACCAAACTATTACTTCAATTTTAGAGAAAGTTATTTCATCCAAAAAAAATATATCATTATATCTTTTAGATGATTTTTACCCAATCGGGGATGAATTTTTATTAGTTAAGGAAGTAGCAAAGAAAAACATTCCTCCAGGTGGGCTACCTTTAGATGTCGGATGTTTAGTTAATAATGTTGAAACATTGAAAAATGTTTCTGAAGCAAAAAGTGGTGTACCAGTTACGGAAAAGGCATTAACTTGTACCGGAGAATTGGATAATCCAGCTGTGGTAATTGCTCCAATCGGCATGTCGATTGGCAATATAATTCAATTATGTAAACCCAAAATTAAAGATTTTGCGGTTATATTAGGTGGTCCAATGATGGGTACTGTTGTTTATAATATGGATGAACCTATTACCAAAACAACAAGCGGGTTGATTGTTTTACCTAGAACTCATCCTATAGTTATTAGCAAATCAATGAAAATAGAACATATCATAAGGCAAAGTAAATCTGCTTGTTGCCAGTGTACCTATTGTACAGAATTATGCCCACGTTATTTATTAGGTCATGAACTGTACCCACATAAAATTATGAGACAAATAAACCTGGGGTTGGATATACCTTTTGAGATAATAAAAAATGCATTTTTATGTAGTGAATGTGGCCTTTGTGAGATTTTTGCCTGTCCCATGGGCTTGTCTCCCAGAATAATAAATAAAGAAATAAAATTAAGATTAACTGCAAATGGATATAAACCGTATTTCGAAAAAGAAAATTTTAGCACAAGAGAAAATATGTTTAGCCGGAAAATACCTACTTCCAGTATTAAAAATAGATTAAGAGTTTCAGATTATGATGATTACAATAAACATATAAAAAACATATTGAAGCCCCAAGCTAAGATAGTTGAAATATTATTAAATCAACACATTGGAAAAGCCGCAGAAGCAATTGTAAAGAAAGGCGATCAAGTCAATAAGGGAGATTTGATAGCTGATATCCCCGGAGATAGTTTCGGGGCAAGATTACACGCAAGCATAACTGGTGAAGTTATCTATTTAGATGAGTTACGTATTATTATTAAAAAAAATGAAGGTTAATAACAGTGACAGATATTGTTGTTATAGGAGTATTAGAGTTAAATAGTATAGCCACTGGAATAAAAGTGTTAGATCAAATAGCCAAAGCAGCACCTGTTAAGATAATTGATTCCAGAACAATCTGCCCGGGAAAATATTTAATTATATTTACAGGGCAGGTTGCAGATGTTGATGCATCGTTAACAGCGGGTAAAATTGCCGGGGGAGGCTATATTGTTGACGAGTTATTTATTCCAAATTTACATAGCGATGTAATACCGGCAATTGTTGGAACTGCGGAATGCAATAATTGGAATGCAATAGCAGTAGTAGAATCTTTTTCTGTTGTTGCAAGTATTGAAGCAGCTGATTCTGCAATAAAATCTGCAAAGATTAGTCTTGTAGAAATAAGATTAGCTATTGGGCTTGGTGGAAAATCATTTATTAAGATGATTGGAGATATACATGAAATTGAGACTGCTGTAAAAACCGCAGAAAAAATTGTAGAAAAAAAAGGATTGCTTTGCAATAAAACAATAATTCCAAATCCTCATGTTAATGTAAAACCGTTTTTTTTATTTTAATTATAATTGATTTTTTGTGTATTTGTATGGAGATATAAAAAAATCAAAAGGGTGATTTTTATGAATATTAATGAGAATGAAATCAAATCAATTGTAGAAAATGTTATCAATAAATTAGATAAAGAACTGAACATATCTATTAATAAAAATAAGACTGTTGTATCTGCAAAAAATGAAGCAGGCAAAAATCAAGACGGCTTGTTTGATAACATAAACCAAGCTATAAATGCTGCAGAAGTAGCACATACACAGTTGATGACCTTAAGTTTAGATAAAAGAAAAGAAATGATACAAAATATTCGAAATTTGTTGATGGAAGAGGCAGGGAGAATAGCTAAATTAGCAGTTGAGGAAACAACTTTTGGCCGAGTAAAAGATAAGACACTAAAAAACAAAATAGCTTGCCTTAAAACTCCTGGAGTAGAAGATTTGGGATCGTTCTCATATACAGATGATTATGGTTTAACTTTAGTGGAGAGGGCCCCCTATGGTGTCATTGGGTCCATTATCCCATCTACCAACCCCACTGCCACTGTTATTAATAATGCAATTAGCATGATTGCCGGTGGTAACTCAGTCATTTTTAATCCTCATCCACAAGCAAAAGAAAGTTCTTGCCAAACAATAAAATTAATAAATAGAGCTATTATAATGACTGGGGGTCCAGAAAATTTAGTAAGTGCTATCTCGAATCCAACGATAGATAGTGCCAAAACATTAATGAGTCATCCTAAAATAAAGCTATTAGTTGTAACTGGAGGCCCTCAAGTAGTAAAAACAGCTATGACTTATCAGAAAAAAGTAATTGCTGCAGGTCCGGGAAATCCACCTTGTGTTATTGATGAAACAGCTGATATTCCTAAAGCTGCTGAGGATATAGTTAGTGGTTCAGGATTCGATAATAATGTAGTATGTATCTGTGAAAAAGAAATTTTAGCTGTTTCAAGCATTGCTGACCAGTTAAAAACTGAGATGATAAAAAATAATGCATTTGAATTAAAAGGAGAGCAGATAAAAAAAATTACTGATTTAGTTATTGAAAAACCCGGGAGAGAAGGAGAAGAAGGTATACCTAATAAAGTGTATGTTGGTAAGAATGCCAAAGATATTGCAAGTGAAATTTCTTTAGATATACCCGAAAAGACCAGCATACTGTTTTGCGAAGTTGAAAAAGATCACCCTTTAGTATGGACAGAACAGTTAATGCCAGTTATCCCTATTGTAAGATTTGAAAACATTGATCAAGCCATTGATTTTGCTGTTAAATGTGAACATGGTTTTCGGCATACAGCTAGTATGCATTCGAAGAATATTGATAAGCTATCAAAAATGGCAAAGATGATGAATTGTTCTTTGTTTGTAAAAAATGGGCCTTGTTATTGTGGTTTAGGGTATCATGGTGCTGGTTATACAAGTTTTACAATTGCCACACCTACAGGTGAAGGTTTAACCAAGGCGAAACATTTTACCAGAGAGAGAAGGTGTACCTTAGTGGGTTCTTTTAGGATAGTTTAGATATTCTATTAAGCTTAATCAACAAGGAGGAAAAATGAAACTCGGCAAAGTAATTGGGAATGTAGTTAGTACCCAAAAAGTAGATTCACTTATTGGAATCAAATTTTCATTGGTACAGCCTATTAATGAGGAGTATAAAATTATTGATGAACCTATCATTGCCTGTGATACTGTCCAGGCAGGATTAAATGATAATGTTATTTATGAGGGTGGCAGAGAAGCTGCATTGGGTCTAAAGAATTGGTTTAATCCGTCAGATTGCACCATTATGGGAATAGTTGATCAACTAAATTCAAGCAAAACTGAAGGTAAATAATATGATTTTAGGTAAAATTACAGGAAATGTTGTATCTACTATTAAATTACCGATATTAAAAGGTTATAAGTTAATGATTGTTCAACCAATTGATAATAAAGGCAAACCAAAGGGAAGTTTTCTTATTGCTTTAGATATGGTGCAATCAGGTATTGGAGATACTGTAATTGTTATAGATGAGGGAAATTCTTCTCGGTTAATTATCAACGATTCTATGGCTCCAGTAAGAAGTGTTATTGTTGGTATAGTTGATTCCTTTGAAGGGGAATAAATAGGTGTAGAAATATGAATGATAATAAAAATAGTCTAAAAATTATTAATAATGTTGTCAGTGGATTATATTCTGCTGATGGACAAGAAAATAAAATATCCTATCCAGTTAACAAAAATAACCGGGTACAATGGATAGCTATCGGTTCTGACCATGGCGGGTATGAAGCAAAAGAATCTTTAAAAGTGTTTTTAAGAGAATCAGGATATAAAATAACTGATGTGGGAACATTCGAAAAACAAAGTGTTGATTATCCTGATTTTGCTTTTAAGGTTGCAAAAAAGGTAGCAAGCGGCGAATGCGAAAGAGGGATTATGATTGATGGTGCTGGAATTGGTTCGTCTATGGTATGTAATAAAGTAAAAGGGATTCGAGCTGCCTTATGCTATGACAAAAAAACAATTATTAATAGCAGAGAACATAATAATGCTAATGTTTTGACATTAGGCGGACCATTGCATAGTTTAGACGATTTAAATGAGATGGTAAGAATATGGCTAGATACTTCTTTTGCCGGAGGTAGGCATTGGAAAAGGATTAACAAAATGATGGCTATTGAAAGAGAACCACACAACTATAAAACATAAATGGTTAAATATTACAAATTAAGATGATTAGGGGTTTCAAATAATGGATAAAAAAGATTTAATTGAAAAAATAACAAGTGAAGTAATTGCAAAATTAAAAAGCGAAGAGTATATAGAAAGTGTCTCACAATCTTCACCAAGAAGTAAATATAATAATGATTCTCAAAGAAATAATGAGATTATTCCAAATATACATTCTCCTGCTGATTTAGCCAAGTATATTGACCATACTTTATTAAAGCCAGAAGCAAAGGAAGAGCAAGTAAAAAAATTATGCGATGAGGCAATTCAATATAAGTTTTATTCAGTCTGTATTAATTCTGCCTGGACTGAATATTGTGCTCGAAAATTGAGGGGAACAGATGTAAAAGTAACTACAGTTGTTGGCTTCCCATTAGGGGCAATGGATAGCCAAACTAAAAAATATGAAACCAGAAATGCAATTGAAAACGGTGCAGATGAAATTGACATGGTAATTAATATTGGTGCACTAAGAAATGGTGATATTAAAACTGTAGAACAAGATTTACGCGCAGTTCTGCTAGCATGTCGTAGAAACACTGTTACCAAAGCCATAATAGAAACCTGTTTGCTAAATGAATATGAAAAAGTTTTAGCATCTGAATTAGTTAAGAAAGTTGGTTATGATTTTGTGAAAACATCAACAGGATTTTCTTCCGCAGGCGCTACTGCCAATGATATTGTCTTAATTCGGAAAATAGTTGGACCAAAGATGGGAATAAAAGCGGCAGGGGGGATTGGTACTTTTGAAGATGCTATGTTAATGATTAAATCCGGAGCTACAAGATTAGGATGTAGCAAGAGTGTTCAGATTGTAACTTCTTAGTAGAAATACTTAAGAATGAATGGAGAATTATTAAATTGAAAGATTATAACCAGTCAGAATACCGGGAATTGATTAATACCGTTTCACAAGCTGTTTATAAAAAAATTACTGAGAATAAGAGTGAATTAGTTTTACCTGAAAAAATTCAAGTTGAGGTATCTAGTCGACATGCCCATTTAAATCAGGAATCTTTAGAAGTATTATACGGGAAAGACTATAAACTCAATAAATTAAGGGATTTATCACAACCTGGTGAATTTGCATGCACAGAAACAATAATGTTAGTTAGCCCAAAGAAAATGCGTACAATCGAAAAAGTACGAATTCTTGGACCATTAAGAGACTATACCCAGGTCGAGCTTTCTTTTACAGATGGAATATTTTTGGGTTTAGAATTACCAATAAGAATTTCAGGAGATATCAAAAACTCAGAGCCTATCACTTTAGTTGGCCCAAAAGGGGCTTTGACATTAAAAGAAGGTGCCATTCGGGCCGCCAGGCATATACATATGACACCAGAGGATGCTAAGCAATTTAAAGTTAAGAATCATGATATAGTAAATGTCGAGATTTCTGGCAAATATGGTGCAATTTTTAAGGATATTGTAATTAGAGTATCAGCAGATAGTAAACTAGCACTGCATTTGGATACTGATGAGGGCAATGCAGCAAATGTTAAAGTAAACACTCATGCAAGAATATTATAATTTTGAGTAAGTAAAAAGACTATTTTATGAGGATGGCCATGGCAGTTAAAGATAAAAGGTTTCAATATATATTAAAAAAATTATCAGTTAGTGGGTTTGCCGATATAAGAGAGCTTTCAGAGAGACTAAATGTTTCTGAAATGACTATTCGGAGAGATTTAGGAGAATTGTCACAAAATAATTTAATTAAATTAATTCATGGAGGAGCAATTCTACAAAGAGATGAATCCTTTGAAAAGGAACAAGATAGATATTTAATTGAAAAAGCGGGTTCTCTTAAGATACAAGAGAAAATTAAGATATGCCAAAAAGCTGCTTCTTTAATAAATAGAGATGATATAATAATTATCGATACTGGCACAACAACGGAATATATTCCCAATTATATTCCAAAAAATTTGCCAATATCTGTTGTTTGTTATACATTAAATATTCTTTTTAAAGTTTATGAAAATGAAAAATGGAAGTTAATTTTTCCCGGAGGCCACTTTCATAGGAATACACTAATGTTTGAAAGTGAAGAAGGAAATAAAATGATTCAAAGAATGAGAGCAAATAAAGCCTTTATTTCGGCTGCAGGTGTTTCAGATAGATTAGGAGTTACTTGTGCCACGCTTTATGAGAAGGAAACAAAGAAATCAGTCATAGAATCTTCCGACAAAAAAATATTATTAGTTGATTCTTCAAAATTTGGGAAAATAGAAATATCTCATTTTGCAAATCTTCCGGATTTTGATGTCATTATTACAGATAAAAATATTTCTAAGAAATGTGCTGAAAGAATAAAAGAATTAAATATAGAATTATATATTGTATAATATAAGTTACCTTACAAAATAAAGAAAAATCGGTTTTATAATCAATTCTAAACTTGTTTTGTAAGGTTATTCATTTTTATGTGTAAATTGTTATTTTTTAATTATAATTAGTGATGACAGAGTGTTGCTAAAAATTTATTAGCATTGTAATATATTAAGAAAGTATTAAAGGTGTTTAAAAGTATTATGCGTTTATTTTCATGGAATGTTAATGGTTTGAGAGCAATATATAGAAAAAATTTTATACAATGGTTTGAAGATGAGAAAGCAGATATTTACTGTATTCAGGAAACAAAATCCCATCTAAATCAATTGCCTAAAAAGCTTATTGAGAGACCTGGCTACAATGGTTATTTTGCACAGGCTGAACGAAAAGGCTATAGCGGGGTAGCTCTCTGGAGTAAGGTTAAGCCAGAGAAGGTGTCATATGAATTGGGATTACCAAGATTTGATAATGAAGGTAGATTGATTAAAGCAGAATTTAATAATTTTATCCTGTTTAATGTTTATTTTCCCAATGGTAAGGCTTCCAAAGAGAGATTACAGTATAAGATGGATTATTATGAAACATTTTTAAAAAGAATGAGTGATTTGCTTCAAGAAGATAAAAAAATTGTAATCTGTGGTGATGTTAATACTGCTCATCAGGAGATTGATTTGGCCAGACCTAAAGAAAATGAAAAGGTATCTGGCTTTCTTCCTATTGAAAGGGAATGGATTGACCGTTTACTTGAGCTTGGTTTTATCGATACTTTCCGATATTTTGAGAAAGAGCCCGGTCATTATAGCTGGTGGGATTATAAGACCAGGGCCAGGGAACGAAATGTTGGATGGAGAATTGATTATTTTTATATCAGCAATAATTTAAAAGATAATCTAAAGTCAGCTTTTATTGAATCAGGGGTAATGGGTTCTGACCACTGTCCTATTGGCATTGATTTAGTTTTTTAAAAAAGGACAGGCTATGATAAAATTTCTTCATTTTGCAGACATTCACCTGGGAGTAGAAAACTATGGTCGCCTTGACAGTAGCACCGGGCTTCATTCACGCCTGAATGATTTTATACAATCATTAAGCACAGCTATTGAAATTGCCATTGAGGAAAAAGTTGACTTTGCCCTTTTTTGTGGAGATGCTTATAAAAATAATAATCCCAGTCCCACACATCAAAGGGAGTTTGCCAAACAGATTTATCGTTTAAGTCAGGCTAACATTCCTGCGGTCTTGATTAATGGCAATCATGATAATCCGCTGACTTATGGCAGGGCTAGCGCTTTGGATATCTTTCAAACTTTAAATATCCCCAATACCCATGTTATTACTGAACCCAGTCTTGTTAGTTTAAATACAGCTAAAGGAATTGTTCAGATAATTGGAATACCCTGGCCTACCAGGAATCAGTATCTTGAAAAAGATGAATACAGAAATAATAGTATAAATGTAATTAACAGGAAAATCAGGAAGCGTCTTTTGAAGAAAATAAATTCTCTTATTGCAGAATTAAACTTGGATTATCCAAAGATATTAGCAGGACATTTAACCATAGCAGAGTCTGTTTTTTCTGGTTCAGAGAATTATGCGGTTATAGGCAATGATCCTGTCGTGCCAGTACAATTTTTCCTGGATTCTGTTTTTGATTATGTTGCCCTGGGACACATTCATAAATATCAAAATTTAAACACTGCGGGAGATGTACCTATTGTCTATTCTGGCAGTATGGAGAGGATTAATTTTGGGGAAGAAAAAGAAGACAAAGGTTTTTGTATCGGCAGCATTAATGATGAAGGAAAAGCTGAATGCGAGTTTATTCCGCTTCCAACCCGTAAAATGCTCAGTATCAATATAGAAATAAAGAATACAGCTGATCCGACAGGTTCCTTTTTAGCTAAAATAGAAAAATACGAGATTAGAGATGCTATCATCAGGATACATTATAATATTACAGAAGACCAGGAAGAGAAACTTGATTTTAAAAGAATAAACGAGGCATTAAAAGAGGCTTTTTTAGTTACTGCTATTACCAGGAATATTAACAGGAAGTCAAATTCCAGGAGAACTTCCCTTTCTGAAGAGATGGATGTTTTTTCTGCTCTTTCTGAATTTATAAAAATAAACGATTGGCAATCCTGGGAAAAAGAATTAAAAGAATGCACTTATAATCTACAACAAGAATTAAAAAATAGCGGCAATGATAAAGAAGGTCATGAAAAATGATACCTATCAGATTACAGATGTCGAATTTTCTCAGTTATGGTGATAATGTCCCCCCTTTAGATTTTACTCAATTTAGTGTTGCCTGTCTTTCCGGTAAAAATGGACAGGGTAAATCAGCTTTATTGGATGCATTAACCTGGGTTATCTGGGGTGAGGGGAGGAAGGCAAGCCAGGATAGAAAGGCAGATAGCGGTCTACTGAAAATAGGCGAAAATCAAATGTGGGTAGATTTAATTCTTGACCAGGAAGGAGACCGTTACCGAATTATCAGAAAATTTTCCAGGTTACATAATAAAAATCATTCTGAATTAGAACTGCAGGTTTTTGATGAAAAGAGTTCAAACTTCATTTCTCTGTCCTCTCCTTCAATTCGGCTGACACAATATAGAATTAACCGGTTATTAAGAATGGATTATGACACTTTTATTAACTCGGCGTTTATCCTGCAGGGCAGGGTTGATGAGTTTACCAGGAAAAGCGCCAGTGAGCGAAAGCAAATATTAGCTGAAGTCCTTGGGCTATCTCATTATGGAGAACTTTCTTTGTTAGCAAGAAAGCATTTACGAGAAACTGAAGCGAAGTCGTTAAATATTACCAACAGATTAGAACAATTAAACAGGGAAATTCTTCAAAAAGAAGGTATTGAGCAGGAGTTAAAGTTAATCGAGGAAAATGAGAACAGTCTAAATTCAAGAATAAAAGCAATAGAAAGAAAACTTCAATTTTTAGAGCAAAAATTGAGTAAGCTGAATTTTGATAAGGACAGAAAAAAAGAGCTTGCACAACGAATTAGTTCTGAGAAAAAAGAAATATCGGTACATGAAAGAAAAAAGAAGTTATTGGAGCAAAATATTCAAAAATATCACATAATTTTGGCCCAAAAAAATAAAATACTCTCTGATTACAAACAATATCAATACTTATATGACAAAAATCAGAGTATGCTGAGTTTGATGCAAGAATACCGAAAATTAGATAGGACAAAAGGAGAAATTGAAAAGCAAATTGATAAGATAAAGTATAACCTCATAATGGAGTTACAACAGAAGAAAAAGAAATATGCTGAACTGCAGGAGCAAATTAATTCTTTAATGAAAACAAAAGAAGAAGTTCTTAATCTGAAAGCTTCCTTAAAAAAACTTGATATGCTCTTGCAGAGGCAGGAAGATATTCAACGAGATGGCAGCAGGTTAAATATTGAGATTGAATCCAAAAAAAATCAAATAGAGAGAATCAAGGGTGAACTCAAACAAAACAATGAAAAGATTAATCTCCTGGCCCAGAGCAAACAAATGCATTGTCCATTATGTGAATCTCCTCTAGATGAGCAAAGGAAAATAACAATTAAACAAAACACAGAGGAAGATATTTCTGGTAAAAACTGCGAAATTAATATTTTAACTAAAGAAATTGAACAACTGTCAATTAAAAAAGCTGCTCTGCAGAGTGAATGGAGGGAAAATCGCAATGCTTTAAAACAAAAAGACGAGATTCAAAATAAACTGGCAACATTTTCTTTTTTGATTAAAGAAGGCCAAAAGGCAGAACAGCAGTTAAGAATACTGGCTCAAGAAATAAGAGAGCTGGGGGAAAAAGTTTCTCAGGGATTATATGCCCGGGACGAAAAAAAACAGCTAGCAGAATTGGAGCAACAGATAAAGGGACATGGTTATGCTGATGATAAATATGTTAAGATTAATAGGGAACTGGAGAGATTTAAAAAAGCGCCTCTGCAGAACGAAAAATTATCAGAAGCAGAAAATTCAATAATTGATTTGGAAAAAGGATTGGTAGAGATAAAAGGACAACTGGAATCCAAAACAATAGCTATTAGCAACTTTGAAAAGGAATTGCAAAAAATTGTCCAAAATATAGGAGAAGTACCTGATTTAGAAAAGTTAACATACTGTCACCAGAAGCTGTTATCCCATTTACAGAAGTATTATACTCGGCTCTATCAAAAAAAAGGGATATGTCAGGAAAAAATTGCCAACATAGAAAAACTGCAACAGGAAGCACAAAATCAGGAAAAAGAAAAAGTCCATCACCTTCACCAGAAGGAGATTTATAAGAAACTGACTGCTGCCTTTGGAAAAAATGGTATCCAGGCTATGATTATTGAGAATGCTATACCTGAATTGGAAGATGAGGCTAATGTGATTTTAGCACAGCTTTCCAATGAAAAAACAACTATCAGTCTGGAATCAGTAAGAGAGTTAAAGAGTGGTGATGCCAGGGAAACCCTGGATATAAAAATACATGATGATACGGGTATAAGACCTTATGAGCTTTACAGTGGTGGAGAAACTTTTCGCATTGATTTTGCTATCAGAATTGCTCTTTCTAAATTATTGGCTTACCGGGCCGGGGCTCGTTTGAAAACCCTGATAATTGATGAAGGCTTCGGTACACAGGATGAGGAGGGGTTGGAAAAATTAGTTCAGGCCATTAATGCTATTCAGAATGATTTTGACAAGATTCTGGTTATTACCCATTTATCTTTACTAAAAGATGCCTTTCCTGTAAGAATTGAGGTCTGGAAAGACCCAACATTAGGCTCTCAGTTTGAATTAATTCATTTATAATTTTTTTTAGCAGCAGGGGGTTTTTTTAAAAGCCTTGCCTGCTGGATGAAATATTTGCCGTATTTTTCCCGGATTTTATCTACTGACTTAGTCAGGGCATCCCATTTTTCTTCCTGGCTGTCATCTGGAGTAAAGCTTAACTGTTTGGGCTGATTCCCATATTGCAGAGAGGAAAGTTTTACTCCCAGTAAACGAATCCCCGGTGACTTGATAGTAATCAAATTTAATAGTTCCCTGGCTTTTTGGAAGATAATATTGTCCAGATTAGTGGCATATTGCAGTGAGCCGGATTTTTGTATGGTTTTGAAATCATGGAAACGAACCTTAAGAGTAACTGTTTTCCCTGCATAACCTCTTTTACGGGCAGTGTACCCAATATTTTGACTGAAATCCAGGATGATTTTTGTCAACTCATCTTTATTGGTTATATTTTCCGGGAATGTCATTTCTCTGCCAATTGACTTAGATTCTTCGATAGGGCAGACCGGACTATTATCAATTCCCTGAGCTAATTGCTTTATTTTTGTGCCGTTTTCTCCCAATATCCCCTGGAGAATAACATCCGGCATTTGAGTTAATTGCTTTATAGTGAAAATACCAGACCGATTCAATATCCCTGCCGTTTTTTGTCCAATCCCCCATAATTTAGTGATAGGCAGTTCAGATAAAATTTCAGTAATTTTATCATCAGGAAGAATATAAAAACCATCTGGTTTGCCCAGATTAGTGGCAATTTTTGCCAGGAATTTGTTAGATGCGATTCCTACTGAAACAGGTAAATGCAATTTTTTCCTGACTCTGTTTTTAATCTTGCGAGCAATTTCCTGTGCTGTTCCGAATAATAGTTTACAACCTGTTACATCCAGAAACGCCTCATCAATACTTAAGGGCTCAAGCAAAGGAGTATATTCACTGCATATTTGGAAAAAATCCTGAGAAGCCTTGCTGTAATAGCGAATTCTGGATGGTGTGAATATTGCTCCAGGACATTTTTGCTGAGCTTCCCAGATGGGCATGCCTGAACGAACACCATATTTGCGGGCCTGATAGGAGGCAGCACATACTACACCCCGGCGAGAAAGTGTTCCATCTTCTTTTAATATACCACCTACAATAAGCGGTTTATTTCGATATACAGGGTTATCCCTTTGCTCTACCGAGGCAAAAAATGCATCCAGGTCCAGATGAATTATAGAACGTTTCTCCTGAGCAGCCATTTATTAACATTCCTTTCTGATGTATGATTATAGCGTATTTATCCTGGAGTTGGAATCAATATTACTTATTTTATCTATAATTATTTTTTCTTCCCTGTCTTTATTGCCCGCGTTGCCTTCAAGTAAAAGCAGTGCATCTTTCACGAGTAAAGGAAAATACCTCTGGAATGTTTTGGGGAAGGCAATAGCCTCAAAGAGACCAGTTTCATCTTCCAATAATAAGAAGGCCATTATTTCTCCATTTTTAGTAAATTGTCTTCTGACCTGAATTAAAAGTCCGGCAATGGAAACATGCTGGCTGGGTCTAAGCTGTTCAATCTGGCTGCTTCTAATATAAAGATATCCGGATGATAAATACTCTGGTATTTTCTGCCGATGTATGGAAAGAGGGTGAGAGCTGACATGGATTCCTAAAATTTCTTTCTCTATCTTTAAAATAGTAGAAAGAGAAAAAGTGTGAGCAGGTATAGTTTCTTGAAGCAATAAATTGTTTTCTACGGTTTTTGTTTCAAATTTTATGAGAGCTGACATTGTTTTTTCTCCTTTCTAGCTTCCTTTAGAACAAGTGGTAATATATTTAGCAATACAGATCTAGGGTAGGTCATAAAATCAAAAGCACCTATTTTAATCAGGTTTTCGATAACAGCACGACTAATTCTAGTAGAATCAGTTCTAGTGCAGAAGTCATGCAAGGATAGAAAGGGACCATCTTTATCCCTTATTTTTAAGATACAGTCTATTTGCTTAACGCCCAGGCCTTTTACTCTTAAGAGTCCTATTCGGATAGCTCTGCCTTCTACAGAAAATCCAGCCTGGCTTTTATTGATATCAGGCAATAGAATCCCAACCTGAAATCTCCGGGCTTCCTGTATATAACGATCTGTATCGTAATAACCCATCCCACAGGTAAGCAGGGCTGCCAGATAATGTGCCGGATAGTGAACTTTCAGGTAACAGGTTAGATAAGAGAGCAGGGCATAAGAGGTGCTGTGCGCCTTATTAAAGCCATAGTAGGCGAATTTGGCGACCAGGTTAAATATATGTTCAGATTCTTCCCGGTTAAGTCCCTGTTGTGAGGATTTTTTTAAAAACAAAACACGTTGTTCTTCCATAATAACCGGTGAACGGGAACTTATTGCTCTGCGGAAAAGATCGGCTTCACCCGGAGTCAGGCCAGCAAGAGCTGAGACAACCTGTATTACCTGTTCCTGGTAGAGAATAACTCCATAGGTATCTTTTAAGATTTCTTTTATTCGCTCATGAGGATATTCTATCTTTGCGCGACAATGTTTTCTCTCCAGGTATTGCCCGGTCATCCCGCTATCCAGGGGCCCCGGCCGGTAAAGAGAGAGTGCTGCAATTAAATCTTCCAGCCGAGATGGTGACAGCTGTTTTAGTAAAGATGCCATACCTGAACTTTCCAATTGAAAGATACCCAGGGTTTTTCCTTTTTTCAGAGTATAAAAGGTTTTTGCATCATTCAAAGGTATTCTTTTTAAATCTATTTTAATTTTGTTCTTATCAAGTTCCTGCAAGGTCTTCTGGATTACTGTTAAGCTTCGGGAGCCCAGAATATCAACTTTCAATAATCCCATGTCTTTAATACTTTCCTTTTCATATTGGCTGACAATTTCACCTTCCGGGCTCAATTCCAGGGGAACGGTATTGGCCAGTGGTTCATCAGCAATAATAACAGCTGAGGCGTGAACTGAAAGGTGGCGTGGTTTTCCTTCCATAAACTGGGCATAAGAAAACAACGAACGAAGGGGTTCTTTTTGGTAAGAAAGCTTTTTTAATTCCGGTAAGTGTTTCAAGGAGGCTTTAATAACTCCCGGTGAAGAGAAGTATGGCATCATTTTTGCAATTTTATTTAATTCCTGATAAGAGAATTTCAGGGCTCTACCGGCGTCTCTTACAGCAGAGCGGGCAGCATAGCTATTTATGGTACAGACATGGGTAACCCTTTCCTGTCCGAATCTTTTAAAGATATAATCAACAACTTTTTCTCTTCCGATTTGTCCGAAATCGATATCGATATCGGGCAGGTCAATTCTTTGGGGATTCAAAAACCTTTCAAAAAATAATTTAAACTTTAAGGGATCTACTTCAGTAATATTTAACAGGTAGGATACCAGACTTCCGGCTGCAGACCCTTTCCCCGGGCCAACAGGAATATTATTCTGTTTGGCAAACTGAACAATATCTCTGACAATTAAGAAATACCCTGCAAAACCCATCTGATTGATAACCTGCAATTCATAATTCATGCGGTAAAAGGCCTGACTGGAAGGATCCGGATAGTATTTTTTCAATCCCTCCAGGCATAGTTTTTCCAGGTATTCCGGAGCAGAATAAGGTTCAGGAGAATTATAGGAAGGTAATCTAATTTTACCCAATTCGAGCTGTAAATTGCATTTTTCAGCAATTTTTTCAGTGTTTTTGAGGGCCTCGGGTAAATGTGAGAAAAGTTCCTTCATTTCCAGGTATGATTTCAGGTAATACTGGTTATTAGGTAATGGATCATAATGAAAGCATTCTCGTGTACCTTGATTGGCAATAGTATTAATAATATTTTGAAAGGGTGCCTGCTGTTTTTCCGGATAGTGAACATTGTTGGTAGCTACTAACGGTATAGATAGTTTATTGCCCAAATCGATAATATATTTATTAATTATTTTTTCTTGTTCCAGGCCATGGCAGGAGATTTCCAGGTAGAAATTTTCCAGGCCAAGCAGTGTCTTGTACCATAAGGCAACTTTTTCTGCTTCCTGATATTTTTTCAGGATAATAAGGAGAGGTATCTCTCCCTGAAGACATCCGGATAGAATGATAAGCCCTTCAGAGTAGTTCGGGACTATTTTTCGATCAATCGTCGGTATCTTCAGCGGATTAGAGAGATGAGCCCGGCTGATTAATCGGCAGAGATTGCGGTATCCCTCTTTATTTTGAGCCAGGAGCACCAGGTGTGTTGTTTGATTGGGCAGGTATTCACTTCTGACCCGGATTTCACAGCCAATAATGGGCTTGATTCCTGCAGAAACAGATTTCTTATAAAATTCAATAGTCCCATACATCCCATCATGGTCAGTTAGTGCTACTGATTTCATTTTCAGTTCCTGAGCTTTGTTTATAATTTGCTCAATACTGCCCAGACCGTCCTGTAGACTGTATTGAGAGTGTAGATGCAAATGAGTAAAACCCATATTTCTTCCTTTCTTTTATCTCTTTTATCTATCAAACATATGTTTACTATCAAGGTAAAAAAAATATAATTAGATGTTTATTATCTTTTTTCTTTTTCTGATTGCCAGCTATTTTCTTTGTTAATCGGGGAAGTTTCTTGTCTAAGCAGTTTTATGAGCATCAGGGCATTTTTAGTAGCTTTTCCCCTGTAATGATTATTCATAAAAATATACTGGTCAGAAGTTTTGCTGGTAATTTGTTTAATTTTTGGTAGCCATTCCTTTAATTCCTGTTCAGAATAAAGGTAATCATAACGTTCATAAGCCTGTTCATGCTGCCACCATTTTTCTTTATTGCGTCCATGAAAACGGATATAACCCAAAGCTGAAGTTGTCTCTGCTATGGGACTAATCAAGCCTCTTAAAGGAGGTTGGTCTACCGCGCAGAATCCCATTTGATTATTTCTGAGAAACTCAAATACCTCCTCTTTTATCCAATAAACATTGCGAAATTCAATAACTAAGGGAAACCCATCCATTTTTTCTTTTAGATAATAAAGATAATCCCGGTTATTCTTATTATAATGAAAAGAGTAGGGAAATTGAGCCAAAACACAACCTAATTTCTCATTATCCAAAAGAGGCTGCAAAGATGTTTTAAATTCTTGAAATATTTCCTGATTATTCTTTCGGATGTGAGTCATTTCCTGGTTAGCCTTTACAGAAAACTTAAAGTTATCCGGTACTTTTCGCTGCAGGTGATAAAAGACAGTTGCCGGCGGAATACGGTAATAGGAGGAGTTAATTTCTGCAGTGTTGAAATACTGGGCGTAAAAATTTAACATATCTCCCTTTTTGATATTTTTCGGATAAAATTGACCAATCCAGTCCTGATAACTAAAACCCGAGGTCCCGATATATAGCATATTGCTTGTTTAGTTCCTCCCGTTGAGTCTGCGAATAACACCTGTTACTTTGCCCAGAATCACAATATCCCTGGTGATAATAGGTTTATATTCCGGATTAGAAGGTTTTAAAGTGATTTTGTCTTTAGTTTTGTAAAAACGTTTAACTGTTACTTCTTCCTGGTTAATCAGGGCAATAACAATATCCCCATTATCGGCATTATTTTGAGGTTTAATCATCACATAATCTCCATCCAGGATATGGTCACCAATCATACTGTTACCCTCGACCTGTACCAAAAAACTTTCCGGGCTGCCGGCTAACTCTTCCGGCAGCGGGATAATTTCAGTGTACTCCTGTAACGCCAGCAAAGGATTCCCGGCAGCAGCTTTTCCAACTAAAGGAAAATTACGAATTTGTGGTGTTAATTTGATAGCCCTATTTTTTTCTTTTTCCCGTTTGATATAACCTTTTTTTTCCAGAATTTTCAGGTATTTGAAAGCAGTGGCAGAAGAATTAACACCCAGAGATTTGCATAGTTCCCGGACTGTTGGGGGATACCCTGTTTTTTGGATATTAATACGAATTAACTGAAGGGCCTTTTTTTGTTTCCCGGTTAAATCTTCTTCACTATAATAAGTCATAAAAAATTCCTTATTTCTTATTTATAAAAATTAAGAATTTGTTATATTCAGGTGACTTTATTATAAAGCAAACATATGTTTCCGTCAAGATATAAATATTTCACTTTTTAGTTTGCTATCTGTTATCAGACGTAAACTAAATAATTAATAAACAGTATAGTACTATTGAATAGAAAAAGATCCCTGGACATTAATGGGATGGATAAAATTGTCATACATGGGTGAAGCCTTTAGTGCCAGGTTATGAACTTTTTCTACTTCTTCTTCTGAATGTTTTGTATTAATCAGAATTTCGTATTTAACATTTTTAAATCCGGGTCTTTTATTTTGTTGTTCATCTGTCCAGCCACCTGGAACCATTTCACCTTCAAGGCTTATTTTTAAGCCATCTATAGTGACATTCAATTTATTTGCTGCATAAAGACAGGCAAAAAGCAGACAACTTCCCAGGGCCTGCAGGGATACTTCGGCCGGTTTGGGAGCCAGGTTAGTGCCGTTTTCCTCTAAAGGCTTATCCATAAGAATTTTAAAACCCCTTGTTTCACTTTCTATTTGTGTTCCTTTCAGCCAGCTTGCCTGTATTTTAAATATTTTAGACATTTCTCACAAATCCTCCTTTTTCATCAATATATTTGTTATTATTATATTGCTTATGTTTTTATTTGACAAAAAATATAAAAAAATACTTATTTAATATCCAGTTATTCAGTAAAAAATATATAATAGATAAAGAGGCTTTAAGTTGATAAAATATAAACATGGTATTTTTGGTAATTAATATATCTTTATTAAAGTTAATGCATGAAAATGAAAAGCTGGCAGAAAAAAAGAAAGGAGAATAGAAATGACAACCAATAATAATAAATTGAATAATATTAAGCACATATGGAAACTGTTAAAGGCTCATCATAAAAAAGTCGAGCCATTACATTTGCGGCAGCTATTTAATGAAGACCCTTCAAGAGCAGAGCGAATGACTATTGAAGATATAGGTATTTATTTTGATTATTCAAAACACAGGGTGACTGATGAAACGACTCGATTGCTTTTGCAATTGGCAGAAAAATCAGGTTTACGTGCCTATATTGATGCAATGTTTCGGGGAGAGAAAATAAATATTACGGAAGATCGTGCAGTGTTGCACGTTGCTTTACGTACTCCAAAGGGAAAAACAATTATGGTAGATGGAGAAAATGTTATACCAAAAGTGCATAAGGTTCTTGACAGGATGACTGATTTAGCAAATAGAGTGCGTAATGGTTTGTGGAAAGGATATACAGGCAGACCTATTAAAAATATTATTAATATTGGAATTGGTGGTTCCGACCTGGGACCGGTAATGGCATATGAGGCCTTACGTTATTACAGTAATCGTGATTTAGGTTTCCGATTTATTTCCAATATTGATGGGACTGATTTTGCCGAAGTTACCAGAAATCTTAATCCTGAAGAAACATTATTTATTATTTCTTCAAAAACTTTTACTACACAAGAAACCATGACCAATGCCCGAACAGCGAGAGAATGGACACTTAACCAATTAAAAAATGAAGGGGCTATTGAAAAACATTTTGTCGCTGTTTCCACAAATGCACCCATGGTGACAAAATTTGGAATCTTACCCGAAAATATGTTTGAATTCTGGGATTGGGTTGGAGGGCGCTATTCTATGTGCTCAGCAATAGGCCTATCAACTATGATTGCAATTGGGCCTGATAATTTTTATGATATGCTTGATGGATTTCATCAGATGGATGAACATTTTCGACAGATGCCTTTTGAGAAAAATATTCCGGTAATATCAGGATTATTGGGTATCTGGTATAATAATTTTTTTGATGCGCAGACCCTGGCAATATTACCGTATGAGCAATATTTAAAGCGGTTCCCGGCTTATCTTCAGCAACTTACCATGGAAAGCAATGGCAAACATATTACTGTTGATAACAAAGAGGTTTCTTATCAGACCAGCCCTGTTTATTGGGGTGAGCCTGGAACAAATGGTCAGCATTCTTTTTACCAATTACTTCACCAGGGAACCAAGCTCATCCCCTGTGATTTTATTGCCTTTAATAAAGCCCTTAATGCAATAGGCAACCATCACGATTTACTTATTGCCAATGTTTTAGCCCAGGCTGAAGCACTTGCCTTTGGCAAGACCTGGCAGGAAGCAAAAGAAGATGGTATCCCCGAACAGCTAATACCACATCGTGTTTTTGAAGGGAACCGTCCTTCCAGTACAATTCTATTGGATAAGTTAACACCTGTTGCATTAGGCAAGCTCATAGCATTATACGAACACAGTGTTTTTACCCAGGGAGTGCTCTGGAGAATAAATTCTTTTGATCAGTGGGGCGTAGAATTAGGAAAGAACCTGGCAGCAAAAATTTTTCCTCAGCTCACTGATAAAAATATATCTCATCTTGGCCATGACAGTTCTACAAATAACTTAATTATTAGATATCAGAAATCAAAAGGGTTACGATAAAATTCTATAAGGATTCACAACATATTAAAAGATATCACAAAAAAATGTTGACAAATTGTCCTTTTTTCTATTAAAATATATATAGAAATATGCTACTGACACATAATGTTAGTAACAAGCGAGGTTACAGCCATGTCTGACAATATTTTAAACCTGATAGTTAAATTAAGAGTAAATAGAGAACTTGAAAAAAGGCATATGGACATGATTTGTAATCTATCCGTTGCTGAATACAGGGGTATTATGGCCCAAAAAAATGGTCAGGAAATGACCTGTCAGGAAATGGCCCAGGCAATGAATTTATCGCCATCAAGAAGCAGTCGTGTAATTGATAATTTAGTTCGTAAAGGTTATTGTATTCGAAAAATAAGCCATTATGACCGTAGAACTATAGCCATTACCTTATCCAATAAGGGAAGGGAGGTAAAAGAGGAGATAAAAAAAAATCGTGAAAGATTAGAAAAGGATATTCAAAAAAATTTTTCAGATGAAGAAATGGACATGATTAGAAGCTCATTAAAAATGCTACTGGACTACTTTATGTAAAATTAAAATACATAAATTAAAAGGAGGGTTATTATGGATTTAATGCGCTGGGATCCAAGGGAAAATGTAATGCGTAGTTTTTTTGATGATTTCTTTGATATAGCAGGTAAGCCAAGTGGAAATAGAAGAAGAAGATGGGAAGAAGGCGGCATCTGGGCACCTGCAACCGATTTGATTGATAAAAAAGATAAACTACTTGCCCGTATTGAATTACCGGGAGTAGAAAAAAAGGATGTTAAGATTTCTCTAAGTGAAAATAATTTAACAGTCCAGGGAGAAATCGAGAAGGATAAGGAAACAAAGAAAGAGGATTACTATTGCTGTGAACGGGCATATGGAACATATTCCAGGACTATTTCTTTACCTGCTGAGATTGATCAGGATAAAATAAAAGCCAATTTTAAAAATGGAATATTAGAAATTACCATGCCCAAAAAACCGGAGAAGAAACCAAAAGAAATTACTATTGAACCGGAATAACTTGATATCAGTTAGAAATATAACAGAAAAGGCTACTGTTTCTTGCAAGAAACAGTAGCCTTTTCTGTTATATTGTTATATTAGGAATTTTATCTTATGAGGAAGAAATAGTTTCAATAAATATTTTTATTACCCTTGCCCCTCCTATAAAAGTTCCAAGAGAGCTGCCCAGATTAGCCAGGGCTACTATTAACAGTATTTTGGTTACCCTGTTTCGAAAAAAATCTCTAAAAGTAATTATATCTCCTAAATTTTCAAAATCTTCGACCCTGGGTTTTCGGATTATGGCTTCTACGATTCCGGCAAACCAGCCGGCAGCCAGTAGGGGATTTAAAGAACTGATTGGTGCTACCAAAAATGCAGTAAGAATGGAAAGAGGATGGCCAGTTGCAATAAAAGTTCCCAATGCAGCCAGTGAGCCGTTCCAGATAAGCCATTGCAATATTTGGTTAAATCCACTTATGGTAGAAATTCTAAAGGTTAAGATAATTATTATAACAATTGCAATAGGAATTGCCCATAGAACAAATTTTGTCCAATTAGCACTTTTTGGGATATGGTTCAGGTCGTTTAAATTATGGGAATTGAAAATTTCTTTTTTAATTCCCGGGACATGACCTGCTCCTATCACTGCAACAATCTTTTTACCAGGAGAATCTTTAATTTTTTCTGCCAGGTATTGATCGCGTTCATCAATTAAGGTATGTTTTAATTTAGGAAAGGAAGTAGCTAAATCCTGCAAAGCAGCAGTAAGAATATCTTCTGATTTGAGTTTTTCTATTTCTTCTTCGGAGATTTCTTCTTTATTAAACATACTTAGTAATAACATGAAGAATAGGCGCATTTTACCAAAAAAACTTAATTTCTTCCAAATCCTGGTAAAGGTTATTTGAATGTCTCTATCAGCCAGTACCAGATTAATATTATTTTCTTTGGCAGATTGGATTGCCTGTATCATTTCCTGTCCGGGATTTATTCCCAGCTGACGTGCTAATCTTTTTTGAAAGGTAGACAGAATTAAATTAACCAGTAAAAGTAGGGATTTCTTTTGTTTGATAATGGTCATAATATCCATGTCTTTCCATTTCTTGGGATTGGTTATGGATTGAAAACGAGATTGGCATAGCTCTACGCAGACAGCATCCGGTTTTTCTTCATCAATAAACTTTTTTACCGTTTCAGCACTTGTCTTTGATACATGTGCTGTTCCGATTAAATAAATATCTTTGTCATCTAATATTATATGGTGAATATCTTTGTTATTTTGCAATATCTAAACTCCTTAATAAAATATAACCTCAAATATTATAACATACCAGGGAAGAATGGTGTAGAATAAATGTTTGGGTTTTGATAAAATTAGTAGCAATAAACAAATAAGAAAAATAAAAATAAAGCTGATAGCAAAACTTGTATAGAATAAAACCCATATTAAAAGTCAGATAAGGAGGAATATAGAGAAATGAAAAAATCCATAGGTCCAAAAACCCTTTTAGGAGCAGTTCCGGTATTAGTTGTTGGAACTTATGACGAGAAAAATATGCCAAATTTAGCTACCGTTGCCTGGGGAGGGATATGTAATTCAGAGCCCCCATGTGTTAATATATCTCTGAGAAAAAATAGGCATTCTTATCACAATATTGTTTTCCGGAAGGTTTTCACTGTTAATGTTTTATTTAATGACCAGGCCCAGGAGGCAGATTTTTACGGTATAGTTTCAGGAAGCAAGTACAATAAATTTGAAAAAACCAGGATTACTCCCGTAAAAAGCGAACTTGTTGATGCCCCTTATGGAAAAGAATTCCCGATCGTGCTGGACTGCCAGGTGGTAAATCAAATTGAAATAGGTTCCCATGTTATGTTTGTTGGTAAAATTTTGGATGTAAAAATTGAAGATATTTTGCTGGATAAAGATGGTAAATTTGATAAAAGTAAGTTCAAACCAATTTTGTATATTCCTACCTTAGGGGAATATTTTGCTATGGGAGGATACCTGGGAAAAGGTCACTCTATTGGAAGAAAATATATTTCTTCTTAGTAAATATTTAAAGTAAAGCGCAGGTTTTATTATTTATACTACTCAAAAACCTGCGCTCGTTTTAAATGTTTTAGAAAAGCCATTCGATGGAAAAATAAAGACCCTGTGAGTCCTTTAATACTCCTAATTTTGATTCACTGTCGCCTAATGCAAATAGATATGAGAATGAAGTTGATACACTTTCACTAATTTTATAATCCAAACCTACTACATTGCCTATACTCAAATCTTTCAGACTCAATATTCCTATATAAAATGGTTCAAGGTTACTTTTTTCTAACTCTTTATTAACATTAAGGTATAAATAAGGAGAACAATCTTCTCCCCTCTCAAAAGGCATTCCATAAATAAATCCACCATTCAGATATAGATTTGTATCTGTGGTGTAATCAGCACTAACTATAGCTTTAAAATAAGGATTGTCAAGAATATTTTCTCCCTGAAATTCCCATTTTTCTGGAACAATATAGGCAAGATCTCCCCTCAAAGTAGCTCCTTCAACTCCGGGAAAGTCTCCCTGGAATTCTAATCCAATTACTTGCCTGGCCGGGTAACCTATCTTTATTTCCATATTTGTTCCGCCGTTGCCAGGAATTAATTTTAAATCAGCCGGGAAGGGGTCCATATAATTCCCCTTATAATAACTGATTCCTGCATCGAAAGAAGAAAAACTATGGTTTAATCGCAAACCCCAGATTATATTTTCAGGAACCTGGTACGAAAGTTCAATGTTATTGATAGTATATCCCTGCGTTTGATATATTGGACTGTAGGTGGCAAAATAAGTATCTTTTAAATATTGATCCGGGTAAGGAGTAACTTCCAGATTAGGAACTAAAACAGCTTGAATGTAAGTTAAATAATTTATATAGTAGGAGGCGCTAACCCCAAATGCACCTAATTTCCCCTGATTTTTTGTAAAGGAAATACCCGGGGGAGCAGGATTAAAATTATCTAAAGGGCTAAACATATCAGCTGCTCCCCAACGGGTTACTATTTTTCCTGCCCTTATGTCCAGATTATCAATGACATCATAAGCACTTACATAAATCTCATTAGGTCCTATTATGAAGGGATCGCCATATTGTTCATTTGTTGCCCTGATTACCAGGTCACCTTCCAGGAACAAATCACTTGTTATGTCATGAAAATAATCAACAGTAAGTGTCAGAGAATTACTAAATTTACCATTATTTTCCAAATAAGATCCTTCGTATAATAATTTTTGAGAGAAATTAAAAGCCATAGCCTGAAAACAGGTTATATTGACCATTAATACTATTAATACTGCAGAAATCAGATATCTATTAAATTTCATATAAGGGCCCCCTGGTTAATTAGAGTACAGGTCTTTGTATGGTACGTATACTAAAAAAGCCTGACGGCAGATCTAAATCATATTCAATCTCTTTAATATCCATCCGGGTTTTATGATTATCTAAGAGATTGCTTAACTGTATCTTCATCGGAGTAAATTTACCTTCTTCATCAAATTCTACTTCCTGTATCTCAAGGGTTTTGGTATGGGTGTCATCCAGGTCATAGAATTCCACTTTTTCTACATAGAATTGCTCTTTATTGACATAGAGTATAAATTTACTGTAGGACAGGTCTTCATCACCAGGTATTATTTGAAGTATATATTGCTCACCGGTTTCATCTAAAAGCCCTTTTTCATAGTCATCATTTTGATAATCCATACTTAAGTCTTCATAGGAGAAGTCAGTTCCCATGAAGTTCTCCTGTTTGGAAGAGCCGGCAATTCTTCTGGGCTTTTGATAGGCGGGCATATAAAGATATATCTTATCACCGTTTTCAATACTTAATAAGGTTACTCCTTCTACCGATCTGGGTGATAAAAAGCGCATTAACATGGTAATCTTATCATCATCTTCTTCTTGTTCAAACATAATGATTTCCCTGCTTTCTTCTTTGCCGTCCTGGTCGATTAAAAGCATTTCAGCCTGGGTTTTACTGTTTTTACGTTCAGCCTGATTTTCTTTGACCCTGTCAATAATTTCATCAGCAGTCAGCTCCTGGTTGGCTGCTATATTTAAGCTAAGAGCAAAGAAAAGGCCAATAACAATAAAGATAATAAAGGATAGGTTACTATTATTTTTGTTTAACATTTTTTTCCTCCTTGAATTTAATAAAATGTAATAAAAGCGGTAGAAATAATAAGGTATAAACAACACTAACCAACATTACACTACCTATTAGTGTGGAAAATTCTGAAATCATTTTAATTTTTGAAAAAGCCAGTACAAAACACCCTGCAGCTACAGATATAGAGTTAAAGAATATGGCACGTCCGGTTCCGAGCATGGTAGTTGTTATTGCCTGCACTGATTCAGCTTTTTTTATAAATTCCTGTTTGTAACGAGAAACAAAATGGATAGTATAATCAATGCCGGCACCAATAGCTATACTGGCTACCATCATGGTACCGATATTCAGGGAGATATTTAGTATTCCCATTATACCAAAAGCTGTTATGATGGTTAAAAGAATTGGAATGATAGCAATAATGCCAGTCAAGAGGGACTGAAATTGTACAACTAGTAATATCAATACTATTAAAAATGCTGCAAGCATACTTTTGACCTGTCCATCATAAATACTCTTATTTACTTCATTGGTAATTACCGGAATACCGGTGAGTCTGTATGAAAAGCTTAGATCTCCTTCATTATCAGGCACATAAACATAGTCATCTGTTAGATACCAGAGATAGTCGGCATCTTCTTCACTTAGCTTTAGATTAAAGGTCTTTTCTATCTGCTCTTGTGCATTTGCTATTTTTTCTCGCTCAGTTGCAATAGCAAGAGAGCCATCAATAACATCTTTTAGGTATTCAGCATCATATTCAGGAATATCCAGCTGTTTGACTATCTCATCTATAAGCCGTGCATCATCCAGGTCAGATTGCAGGTAGCTGGCAATAATAGGTTTTATCTCAGCAGCTGTTATACCAAAGTCCTCCAGCTCTAAAGATGACAGGCTGATTACCTCTTCCATGAATTCTTCTCCTTCTTGGATAAATTCTGTATCAGCAAGGGCAATAATTCGGATAAGTTCTTTTTTTAGCTCTTCTATCTGTTTGTCATCAAACTCTATCCCATTTGCCTGCCAGGAGCTGATAATTTCCTGGGAAATATAGGGGTAGTACTGCTCTTTTTCTGCAGGAGATAGCTGGTTTAAGTCAATTTCTTTTACATTCTTTGGTATTTGCTGGATAAACTCTTCGACTTTCTGGATGGATTGTTCAGTATCAACAGATACCATTTCTTTTGAACGAACCTGCAGAATGGTATTTTTATCATCATTGGCAAGCATTGAATTGATATATTCATTATCTCCGGCAAAGAACCACAGATTATCTATCTTATTAGGATTAGCAGGAATAATTTTTTTGTTTTCCATGGCATCATTTAACTGAGAGATAAAAATTGCAATTGAAGTTGGTTGAGAAAGAGAGGGCAGCCTCTTAGCATAATTTTGAATTTTATCAATACTTCTTAGTATATAGGGATGCTTAACATTATCTGCCTCCAGGTATACATACAGAAAATCAACTCCACCGAATTTTTCTTTAAAGTAATCCATGGTTTTGGTGATGGGATTATTGGCTCCTAATCTGGCTTCAATGGAAGAATCGGTTTGTACCTGGGTGGAAAAAATAACTGAAGTAATAATAATGACAACGGTAAAACCAACTATATAGCTTTTTTTATTTATAACAAGTTGAGCGGCTACTGTCAATATCCTGCTTACCAGGTCATCGGCATGTGAGGAGAAATTTTTAGGCACTGTTTTGGGTACAAACCTGGCAAAGATTGCTCCCAGCAGAAAAACAACCAGAAGAAAAGCAACAAAAATACCGATTGTAGCAAAGACACCAAATTCTGTCATTGGTCTTACTACTGCAGTAACAAGGGATGCAAAACCAGCCATGGTAGTTAAAGCACTCATTAAAATTGGAATTGATATAAACTCTATGGTGTTTCTGATAGCATCCTGTGCAGAAAGCTTATTTCTTTCTTCATAGTAACGATTGATAAAATGGATACCATAAGCAGTTACCAATGCTAACATTAAAACTGGAATCACTGATATAATAATAGTTACTGTTTTGCCAGATGATGCTACCAAACTTAAAATCCAGAAGGATGTAAGAAGTGCAATTAAAATAGGTAAAAAGGTTCCCTGTATGCTTTTGAAGCAGTAATAAAGTATTGCAATTATTACCAATGCAGCAATGATTGCAAAGGACATGTTGTCTAAGGCCATTTCAGTAATCTGCACTTCCATAATCGGAAGCCCGAAATACTCTACACGTTCTATATTTTTATTATGATTATTAATTATATTTTCTAAATCAGTACGTAAATGGACTCCATCCACATTATCGGGTGACTCTACCATTATCAGAACAACCTGTCCATCAGTTGACAGATAGTTTTCTTTTATCAAATCGTCTTGCAAAACATCATCTTTTAGCTGAAGAATATCTTCTTCTGTTTCAGGGAAGACCTCAACAAATTCCCTGACTTCAATACCATAATCAGTTCCAACAATCTTGGGCATATTTAAAAAGGAATCAACAGAATTAACATAATCAGATTGTTCTAAATTTTCAATGATTATTTTAAAATTATGAAGATTTTCCAAGGTGAATAGAGTATTGTGATATTCGAGAGAAATAAGAGTAAGGTTTTCATCATACTGCTCAAATTTTTCTGATATTTCCTGATAAAATACAATTTCAGGGTCATTTTCAGCGAGATATTTAGTGATATCGTCCTCTATCCTCAAATTGCTAATTTGAGTAATACCCAGAATCGATATAAATATTACAAATGCTATAATTATTCTTGAATGTTGAATAATAAATTTGGCCAATTGTTTCATGTTTTTTTATGACTCTCCTGTATATCATTTTTACAAATATATATTATGTGTTTATCATATCTTCCGGTGTTAATATGCCAAACATAAAAATCTTAGCAATCATTTCTATAATTTCTTCAGTTGAATACGAAAATCTGGAAATCACTTCCGGGGTTGCAACATATTGAACAGTATTGAGAATAGTTAAAACAATAATATCAAGGTCAATATCTTTTCGAACAGTTCCTTCTTTTTTTCCCTGCTTAAGCAGTTCTCTTAATTTATTATTGAGCATCTTTTCACGGAGATTGCCAATAGTTTGCCATGCTTCAGGATTATTTTTTCGAATATCTTCAAAAGCATAGACATTTAACTGGGAAATTTGTGATTGAATTAGGGAAAGGAAATGTTTGAGAGTGTCTACCCTGTTCTTGCTTCCATCTTTTAGTTTTACAATCTCATCAATTTTTTCATTAAGTTCCTGGAAAAAATCATATATAACAGATTCTAATAACAATTGTTTACTTTTAAAAAATTGATAAAGGGTTTTTTTACTCATCTGCAGTTCGATTGCTAATTCATCCATAGTGGATCTGGAATAACCAAAGGTAAAAAATTGTTTTCTAGCTGCTTTTAATATTCTTTTTTTTATGGAAGTATCCTGATTTTTTTTCATATAATTTTATAGATTTATTTTATAAAACAAAGAAACTGATATAGTACATAAGGTTTCCAATTAATTATAATTTAACTTGAATAGCAAGTCAAATTATATAATAAAATTGTATAAATGTCTTTACTTGCTTCATCAATTAAGCTTATCATAATAAAAACTTGCTTCAATTTTGAAAATAGGTAAAATATTACAAAAGGGAGGAAAGCAATGAAATGTAATATTGAAAACAATAAGAAGAATTGCCCTTGTACTTATGAACCATGTCCTCGAAAAGGTAAGTGCTGTGAATGCATTGAATATCATTGGAGTATGGGAGAATTACCCGGCTGTCTTTTTCCACCAGAGATAGAAAAAACATATGATCGTTCTCTAAGAAAATTTATTGAAATTTATAAAGATCATTCTTGATATGTTTGAAATATTATAAATTTAGTGCAGTTAAAATGTCAATATGTATATTTCATGGTTCAATAAATTGATTTTATCATGAAAAAGATTAAGAAAAGCAATATGACAATTTTGCACCTGAACTCTAAAGCAGGAAGTTGTATTGCCTTAGAAATATTATATTTAAATAAAACTGAAAGAAAAAGAGCATAACAAAAACTAAACAAGAAAAAGTCAAACTTCTTTCTAGATATTCTTAAAGCCACCCGTTAGGCGAGGATAGTGTAAAATTTTAGTAGGGGTTGCGATGTTTACTTTTAATTGATTTAGGATATAATATATTGAATAGAGAACGTTTTTAAAAATATTTTAAGAAGGAGTAGTTAGCTGTGAAAAATATTGGTGTTGTTTTAGCCGGTTGTGGAGTGCAGGACGGGAGTGAAATTCATGAAGCAACGCTGACCTTATTGTTTCTGGATAAGGTTGGCGTAAAAACCACCTGTTTTGCTCCAAAAATGGAACAATATCATACTATTGATCATTCTACCGGAGAGGTTCAGGAGGAAGACAAGAGGCAGGTATTGGTGGAATCTGCCCGGATTGCCAGGGGGGAAATAGTTGCTCTATCACAGGCAAGCCCAGAAGTATTGGATGGAATAATTTTCCCTGGGGGATTTGGAGCAGCAAAGAATCTATGTAATTTTGCTTTTGCTGAAGAAAATTGTCAGGTTAATGAAGATGTCAGGAAGGTTGTACAGGAGATGCATGCTGCAAAAAAACCTCAAGGATTTATTTGTATTGCACCGGTTATCGCTGCTCGAATACTGGGTTCGTTTAACCCGCAATTGACAATTGGTAATGATGAATCAACCGCTCAATTGTTGGAGAAAATGGGAGCCAGGCATATAAATTCAAAGGTTGATGAAATTGTCTATGATACTGACAACAGAGTTATTTCAACAGCAGCTTATATGTTAGGTCCCACGATTTCTAAAATTGCAGTTGGCATTGAAAAACTTGTCCAAAAAATAGTTGAGGTTGAATAATTACCCATATTATATACTACAATTATTCCTTAATATGAAAATAATGATATAATATTATAAAATTTTAGACAAAAATATATGCGATATTTTGAAAATTTGTTATAATCCATTTGAAATAGTTAATCTAAATTCTAAATCTTAAGAGAAAGGTTTCAGGGAGATTAAAGTGATCGTGAAGAAGAATGAAAAGAAAGAGTATAATTCTTTTAGGGACGATGTCTATTCAATTAAAGAGTTGATTGAAGAGAAGAGAAAGGAAATAAGAGAGCTTGAATCAAAATTGAGGAACATTACAAAAATTAATTCTGATGATGACAATGAAGAATCGGAAAGAGACAAGATAAAGAGACAGATAAAGCGCATGGAAAAAGAATTAAAGAATTTGCAGAGAAAACTATAGATTTACTCTAGACATAGGATTGTATAAGAATGAATTAAATACACAGGACAGGAGTTTAGAAAATTGAAAAATAACAGCTATTTAGGTAATAAATATTTATTAACCATGATGGTGGCAAAAAGGGCTAAACAATTAAACCAGGGATATAAACCACTTGTAGAGATGAATGCAATAAATAACCGCCAGGTGGCGCTTAAAGAAATTCAGGAAGGGAAGGTTTATGTAAAAGGAAAAAAGGAAAATTCTTCTGATGAAGGCAGCGAATCAAATACTTCCATTTCTTAATTAATTATATTCTGGTTGAGAAGATTGTTCATAAATAACTTTTCATTAGGAAAATATGTTTTTAATAAAACCCGTTTTTTAATTTAAAATAAACGGGTTTTTTAAATTCATTTAAATAAATAATTTTTCCCCATTAACCCTATACTTTAAATCCATTTAAAAAAATGTCATAATGTATTAAGCAAACATGTTGTTCTTTTTGGCTAGATTGGAAAAGCAATCAAAAAAACTTACTAATTAATTTAAAAGAATTTACCCGAAAAGAATTATAATTTTTTTATTTATTGTTAAAAATAATTAACTAAAAGAGTTGTATATAATACTACTCTAAAAAGGAGGAAGATTTGTCAAAAATAAAAATTGCTATTGCCAGTGGAAAAGGTGGTACCGGGAAGACATTAATATCGACTAACTTAGCTCTCACTATTAGCAACGCGGGAGAAGAAGTTCTCTATATTGATTGTGATGTTGAAGAGCCTAATGGCCATTTATTTTTAAAACCTGAGAATAATCAAGAAGAGGTTATTTCTTTACTATCTCCTGTTGGTATAAATGATGAAAAATGTATAAAATGCGGGAAATGCGCTGAAGCCTGTCATTATAATGCTATTGCGATTGTTAAGGAAAAGGTATTGTTTTTTAAGGAGTTATGTCATTTATGCGGTGCCTGTCAAATTGTGTGCCCTGTTGATGCAATTATTGAAAAAGACAGAGAAATTGGGTATTTACGGCATGGCAATAGCGGAAAGATTGATTTTCACGATGGATCATTAAAAACGGCAGAAGGAGGAATGTCTCCCCGCTTAATAAGAAAATTAAAATCACATATTGCAGAAGGAGTTAATATCTTGGATTCATCTCCAGGAACTGCCTGTCCGGTAGTAGAGACTATCAAGGATTCTGATCTATGTGTTTTAGTGACAGATCCTACCCCTTTTGGGTTGCATGATTTAAAGTTAGCAGTAGCAATGGCCCGCAGCTTAGGTAAAGAGCCTGTTATTATTATAAATAGAGCTGGCTATAATAATCCGGCTTTAGAAGCTTACTGTCAGACACAGCAATTAGAGATTATTGGTGAAATTCCAAATGACCGCAAAATTGCCCATTTTTATTCTCGGGGAGAGCTGATTATTAATGAACTTCCGGAATATAAGATATTATTTAAAAAAATAGCCAACAGAATTATAGAAGGCGCTAAACACAAAAGAAAGATAAAGAAGCCGGCGGAGAAAGAGTATTTTTTCCAGGAGCGCCAGGTAATAAAGCAAAGTTTGAAGTCAGATGACATACAAGGACAAAAACCAAAGGAAATTGTTATTATCAGCGGGAAAGGTGGAACAGGGAAGACTTCACTTGCTGCAGCCTTGTCAGCCTTAAATAAGTCAATGGTAATTGCCGACTGTGATGTTGATGCCGCTGATTTACACCTGATATTAAAACCAAAGATAAAAGAGAGAGGCTATTTTAGCGGAGGGGTTACTGCTAAAATTATTCAGAAGAAATGCACTGCCTGTGGTAAATGTCATGATGCCTGTCGTTTTATGGCAATTGAGAAGGAAAATAAAAAAGGTAAAGTCAGTTATTATATTAATCCTATTGATTGTGAAGGCTGTGGAGTTTGCTATTTAGTCTGCCCGGAAGAGGCTATTGAGGTGCATGATGCTATTAATGGTGAATGGTTTATTTCTGATACCAGGTTTGGTCCAATGAGTCATGCCCGTCTTGGTATTGCTGAAGAAAATTCAGGCAGACTGGTTACTTTGGTAAGAGATCATGCAGTCAATCTGGCAAAAAAACACAAAATCAAAAGTAATTTAATTGACGGCTCACCTGGTACGGGTTGCCCCGTTATTGCTTCTCTAACTGCTGCAGATTATGCGGTAATTGTAACTGAACCAACTGTTTCGGGATTGCATGATATGAAGAGAGTTTTTAATCTAATTAAATATTTTGGTATGGAAGCAGGTGTAGTAGTAAATAAATTTGACATTAATAAGGATATGACCAAAAAAATAAAAGATTCAGCTGACGATGTTGATATAAAAATATTGGGATTGATTCCCTATGATGAAATAGTAACAGCTGCCCAAATAGAAGAACAGTCGGTCGTAGAGTATGATAAGAATAGCGAAGTTGCACAAGAAATAATCAGAGTCAATAAAAGTATTGAAAAGGAAATCTCATAAATGGCTGGTAGCCAAGAAGAGTATCAGAAGAACTACTTTGGAGATTTTTAGTTTTGGAGGGTTATAAGTTATAAATTCTATCGGAGATGATTTTATTAATAAAACTAAATATGATTTTTTAGATTTATCCGACCAGATGAAAGGTATCAACCCACCTTCTTTACAATTACCATATCCTGATAATATGGAAATAATATCTTTACCAGACTGCAGTAAAATAAAACTTTTGCAGGATAATATAGCATCAGTAATTAACCTGAGGAAAAGCATACGGAGTTATCAACAAATTGCTATTAGCTTATCTGAATTATCTTATTTGCTATGGTGTATGCAGGGTGTAAAAGAAGTTGTTTCTGATATTGCTACCAAAAGGACGGTTCCTTCTGCCGGGGCAAGGCATGCCTTAGAGACGACTCTATTAGTAAACAGGGTAGATGGATTAAAACCAGGATTATACAGGTATTTAAGTTTAGAACACCAGCTGGGTATATTTAAAATAGATAATTATATTAGTGATGAAATTGTAAAAGCAAGCTTTGGACAGGATTTAATAAAAAAATCAGCAGTTACCTTTATCTGGACTGCAGTGATTTATAGGATGAAGTGGCGATATGGAGAGCGCTCTTATCGCTATATTTTTCTTGATGCAGGTCATGTGGCTCAGAATTTATACCTGTCTGCTGAATCAATTGGATGCGGGGTTTGTTCGATTGCTGCTTTTTCTGATGACGAGATGAATCGAATTCTAAAGCTGGATGGCAAAGAACAGTTTGTAATATATATGGCTGCAGCAGGAAAGAAAAAAATGTAGAAGAAAGGTCTTGTATCCATGAGAAGAAAAGATAAAGAAATAAAAAATGATTCAGAAATGTATGAAATAATTAGACAGGCTCTTTATTGTAATATCGCTATGTGCAAAAATAATCATCCTTATATTGTTCCTATGAATTTTGGTTTTTATGATGAGACTATATACCTTCATTCAGCTAAAGAAGGTCTTAAGATTGATATTCTTAAAGATAATCCACAGGTTTGCATAGGAATTGTACAAGATGTAAAGATAAAAAACAATCCAGATATAGTGTGCAAGACTGGTACAAATTATAATAGTGTAACTATTTTTGGGAAAGCAGAGTTTCTTTCAGATGAGAAAGAGAAGATAAAAGCCCTTAAATGTATTGTGGAACACTATAACCAGGATATTGCACAAGCCAAAGAAAAGAAAATAAATTTTGATAAAGATGTTCTTAATAAACTAACTGTTTTAAAGATAAAAATTGAAAAAATAACAGGGAAACAGTCAGTTTAATTGTATAAACAGCAATCTTTCTGAAAAAGCGAGGCTGATAATTTGAAAAAGGATATTTCTTGCTCTGAATGTAGACAAATAATTAAAAATAAGCAATTTTTCTATATTGATGAAAAACCAGTTTGTTATAAATGTCTTTTTGGTGACACGGCATCAGTATCAATCTATCCCATTGGCTTTGTAAAATCCAATACCCCGGACAAGGATGCAGTTATAACATTACATCCCCATCAACAAAGGTTTATGTATAGCCTTGATGAAGAAAAAGAAATATATAAGAACCTCCCGTATCGGAATAACAGACGTAAAGTTATTCAAGATATCAGGACTAAACTTATATGTCAAAGGGTTGGATGCATTTCAGGGCAGTCCTGTTTTAGATATTAAAGCCACTATCAAAAATAAAAATATGTTTGATAACCAGGAAGTTATTAAATAAAAGGCTATAGTTATGTTTACAAAAAAACTATGCGGAGGAGATAGCAACACTTTACTTGGAATTTTAGCCATTGTATTCTGGGGAAGTACAGTTGCTTTTTCCAGAAGCCTGACAGAACAACTTGGTACAGTGACAGCCGTAGGACTGGTTTTCATTTTGAGCACATTTTTTGCATGGCTTTATATATTAATTACCTCTCCTCGTTTATTAAAAAAGATGCTACATCTACCACCTAATTATTTATGGGGATGCGGTATGTTGTTTGTTATATACATGACTACATTATATCTGGCAATAGGTTTGTCATATAACCGACAACAGGTTGTTGAGATTAGTATCATTAATTATCTCTGGCCAGGGTTAACTCTGCTTTTTTCAGTACCTATTTTAAAAAAACGGGCAAAATTATTAATAATCCCCGGTATTATATTTGGCTTTATTGGTGTCTATATTGCCATGAATCCCTATCACAATTTTTCTTTTACGCCATTTTTTCAGAATATAAAAACTAATAGTTTACCCTATATCTTTGCTTTTATTGCTGCAATATCATGGGCACTTTATTCAACATTTGCCAGGAAGTGGGCCGCAGAAGATGAAGAAGGAGCTGTACCAATATTTTTATTATTTACCGGGATTGTATTATTATTACTTAGAATTTTCTTTCAGGAAGAATCAAACTGGAGTATCAAGGCAGGTATTGAATTGCTCTATATGGCTTTTTTCCCGACATTTCTGGCTTATTCTTTTTGGGATCGAGCCATGCGGCGTGGTAATATAGTATTGGTAGCGGCATTGTCATATTTTACACCGCTTTTGTCTGTTTTTATAACTTCCATATATTTACAGGTTAGTATTGATATTCGTTTGTGGGTTGCCTCACTATTAGTAGTAGCGGGGGCGCTTATAAGTAAATATTCTATCTCAGAAAATTAATCCGTATTTAGCAAGGATTAAAAAAATTAAGAAATTTTTACTTAAAATACACAAGCAGAAGAGAGGGTATTGTTATGGGGGAGAAAATACAAGATATTATTTCAAAAATGGAGATGTTGGAAAGGGTTATTGGGCGACTTTATAAGGTATATGCCGATAGTTTTCCCGCTGATTCTTCATTCTGGATACAACTGTCTAAAGAGGAAGAAGACCATGCAGGCATGATTAAAGAGTTAGAAAAGGAAGTTCAAAATAGTAATCTTTCTTTTGATGAGAAAAGGTTTAATCTTAATGCTATTCAAACTACAATCAGATATGTTCAACAAAAAATCAAGCAGGCTAATGATGGGCTGCTAACTGCGCAGGAGGCATATAACATCGCCTGGGATATAGAGAATGGATTGTTAGAAAAAAATTTTTTTCAAACTTTTCAAACTGATAATCATCGTTTAAGGGTTGTTTTAAAAAAGTTAATTACTGATACTACAGAGCACCGTAACAGGGTAAACAGAGAAAAAAATAAAAATATGTTTAAATAAATTTGCTCGGATATAATTTTTATTTAACCATAAAAAACTACCTTCTAAGAGGGTGGGAATGGTTAAATAAAATGTTTTAACCATAAAAAGATTAAAATAAGTCATATGATAATATTTCACCTGAAGCCCAAAGTTGGAAATACTATTACTTAAGAAAGATTATGGCTAAAGGTATAATAAAAACCGAAAGAAAAAGAGCAAAAAAGTTAAACCCCTTTTAGAGGTTCATAAAACCACCCGCTATGAGGGTGCGATATTTGCTAGGTTAATTATGGAAATTGAGATATTAACAGCGGAATCTTTAGGCGTAAGAGGTTTATGCTGTTATGTTAAAACTAGAACAAAGAAAATTCTTATTGACCCAGGAATTGCACTGGGTTATTCAAGATACAATCATCTCCCTCATCCGTTTCAAGTAGCAGTGGATGAAAGAATCAGAAAGAGAATTATCAGCAAATGGAGTAAAGCTACAGATATTGTATTTAGCCATTTTCATGGTGATCATATCCCCCTGGTTCATGCTAATCCTTATCAATTGAGTCTCAATTGTTTAAGCACATTGAAGCCAAAAGTAAGAATATGGCTAAGCATTTTTGAAAATCTAAATAATTTGGAAAAATCCAGATTCACTGATTTGGAAGAAATTTTGGGAAAAAATTATAATTTTGTTGATAGTCAATTCAAAAAAGATTTTTGTTTTTCGAAAATGGTTTATCATGGTGAAAGAGATAAGAATGGAAACAAAGTTTTTATGACTCGCATCGAAGAAGATGGTTTTGTTTTTGTGCATGGTTCAGATATTCAATTGCTCGATGAAGAAGCGGTTCAAATTATATTATCGTGGAAACCCGATTTGCTGGTTGTTAGTGGTCCACCTTTATACCTTTCTACTAAAATGAATGATAAATTATCGCAAATTGCCACAAATAATGCCTTACTATTATCTAATAGGATTCCTACAGTCATTATTGACCATCATCTTTTGAGGGGTGAACAAGGCCTGGATTGGTTAAGATATATCGATAGCAAGACAAAGAATAAGGTATTATGTGCAGCAGAATTTATGCAACAACTCCTTATGATGTTAGAAGCGGATCGTATAATGCTATATAAAGAAATGCCTGTAACTCCAGATTGGCATACTAAATACGTTCAGGGGTTTGTTAATACTCAGTATTATTGGGCAGAGGGCATAAAATATATAAAAAAGAATCAAAAACATCGTCAGATAAATATATAAAAGATTGTTAGTGTAATATTCAGGTAAATATGATTACAGTAAAGTGCATTAAATGTAAGCGAAATATTTTTAAATACCAAAAAATTGGCAAAGGGAATCTCTGGCATTGCTGGAAGAGTAGAATTAAACGGGATAACAGTATTCATGATGGGAATGAAATCAAATGTTCCTGTGGTAATTTGATTGGTATCGAAGAAGAGAAATGGATTAAAATGAAACAGCATGCTTTTGAGATTTCCGGAACAATAACCAAAAAATAAGAATAAAGGATAACAATATTAATTAAGATGAAGAATTGAAAATTATCCTGCCAGGAATTTCATTGTATTTGTTGAATTTTTTACAAAGGAAATTAAGAAGTATGTAATGTTAGATGTTATTAGAAAAGCTGGAAAGGGGGGTTCATATTTTGACTGGCAGCTAATAAAGTTTCAGGAATATCTGTTTCAATAAGCTGTTTTTTAATTGCGGGAACAAAATATTTCTCAGTATAGAAATGCTCAATATCAATAACATTCAGCCCCATTTCTTTAGCCTTTAGTGCCTCATGATGCTTGATATCTCCGGTGATTAAGAGGTCTACTTTTTTTTGAACAGCCTTATTTATTAGAGACCCGCCGCTTCCGGTACATAGGGCAATAGTCTTGATTTGTTGTTTTTCTGTTTTGACTATTCTTAGATAGGGAATCTTTAATGTGGCTTTTACTTTTTTACAGATAATCTCCAGATCTTGTTCTGAAGGCAAATTTGCAATCAGTCCAATTCCTGTTTTATTATTAGTCTGCAATTGGTAAATATCATAAGCCGGTTCTTCATAAGGATGGTTTTTGTAGATAGCGTCAGTTATTTTCTTTAAATCTTTTTCCCGAAACACTGTTTCGATTTTAATTTCATTAACCAATTCCCTTTGTCCGGTTTTCCCAATAAAGGGAGTTGTGCCTTCCAGCGGTTTAAAGGAACCCTTGCCCGCAAGGCTAAAAGATGTTTCGGAATAATTGCCAATATTCCCGGCGCCAGCCTGGAAGAGTGCATTCAGAAGTTTTTCACGATATTTATCGGGAACATAAACAGCCAACTTCATTGTTTTTTCGTTAGATTCCTCTAAACAGTCAATTTTTTTTAAATCAAGCAGGTTACCAACATAATCATTCAAGCCATTTTCTGCCAGATCATAATTGGTATGAGCTGCAATAAGATTAAGACGATTGTACATTAATTGAAATATTACTGGGTTATCCTGTTTGGTAATTTTATTGAAAGGTTTAAAGAATAAAGGGTGATGTGCAAGTATTGTGTTGCAATTTTGTTCGATTGCTTCTTTTATTATCTCTGGTGTGACATCCAGACAAATTAGTATTTTATTTATATTTTCTTCAATATCAGCATATTGTACACCACTGTTATCAAAGTCCTGCTGAAGAAAAAACGGGGCAATCTTATCAATAACATGTATCAGTTCTTTTATTTTCATAAATAATATTGTTGCTCCCTTCCTGAAAGCTAATATAAATTTATTTTATTAATACTATTTATCACTTTCATTAATTTGATCTAACATTTTTTTAAGTTCTTGAATATCTCTCCAGGTTAATTCTTTAGGGCTACCCGGGGTTCTTTCTTCATGTCTTAGCAGGTAACTGGGATGAAACATGGGAAAGATTTTAATTCCGCCGAGCCAGTCAAACCATTGCCCTCGCACTTTCGAAATTCCATCCTGAGAATTTAACAGATATTTGGTTGGAGTATTTCCCAGAGTAACAATAATTTTAGGGTTAATAAGGGCGATTTGACTTTCTAAATATGGAAAACAGGTTTCTACTTCTGTCTTATTAGGATTGCGGTTTCCAGGTGGACGACATTTAACCACATTGGTTATAAAAACATCTTCTCTCTTAATCTTACCAGATTGCAAAATTTTAGATAATAATTGACCAGCTTTACCGATAAAAGGTTTACCATGCAAGTCTTCAACCTCTCCAGGTGCTTCCCCAACAAATAACACCTGACTTTTATAATTACCTTCCCCAGGTACAGCATTGTGCCTGGTTGAATGTAAGGGGCATTGTTGACAATTTATAATTTTTTCTTCTAATTCTTTCATAGTTAGAGATATTGTTGGGTCATGCATTTTTAAAACTCCCGGATTTAAAACAGCAATAAGAGAATAGTCAATTATTTTTCTATAACTATAGCTTGGCTTATTATAGTTAAAGACTATAATTTTTTAATTATTTTATCATTGTCAAGTATTATTAACAAGTACGAACAGTGTTTTGGAAAATCTTCTATGAATAAGCTGTTTATGATATGATAATAAAAATAACAGATAGATACCAGGCAAGAGGTATTAGATTGTTGAAAAATACTGAAATATCTAAAATATTCAATGATATAGTCAATATACTAAAAATTAAAGATGAGAACAGGTTCAAAATTAGGGCTTATGAAAGAGTTGCTGCAACTATAGAAAATCTACCAATGGAAGTGGAGACACTTTATAACTTGGGCAAGCTGGATGAAATCCCCGGTGTAGGAGAGGCAATTTCAAAGAAAATTGAAGAACTTATTAAAACCGGCAAGCTGGAATATTATGAAAATTTAAAACAGAACATTCCTTCAGGTGTATTGGAATTGTTGAACATTCCAGAAATTGGACCACGTAAGGCAAAACTTTTTTATGAGGAGTTGGGCATTGACAATATTGAAAAATTGGAAAAGGCCGCCCGAGAGCAAAAATTACAGACTCTTCCAGGTATGGGTGAAAAAGCTGAAAAAAAAATTTTAAAAGGGATTCAATTAATTAAGCAGGGGAAACAAAGGACTTTGCTTGGGATTGCCTTACCTATTGCGGAAGAAATGGTAATGCAATTAAAATCTCTGCCCAAAGTTAACCAAATAGATATTGCGGGAAGCTTGAGGCGTAGAAAAGACACAATTGGAGATATTGATATACTGGTTAGTTCCAAGCACCCTGAAAAGGTGATGGAAAAATTTACTCATTTACCGGAAGTAAAAGAAGTATTAGCAGAAGGTTTAACCAAGTCGGCAATTTTAACCCAGCAAAATGTTCAGGTTGATCTAAGGGTTGTAGAGCTTGATAGTTTTGGAGCTGCCATGCAGTATTTTACTGGTTCTAAAGCTCATAATGTCCGTTTGAGGGAGATGGCAGTTAAAAAAGGGTTAAAAATTAATGAATATGGTGTATTTCAGACCAAAGATGACAAGAAAATCGCAGGCAAAGAAGAGCAGGAAATTTACAAGAAATTAGGACTGCAGTTTATTATGCCTGAGTTACGAGAAGACAGAGGAGAGTTTGAGGCAGCACAAAAAAAGCAATTACCAGAACTGGTTACCATAAAAGATATAAAAGGAGATTTACATATTCATACCAGTGATAGTGACGGGTTAAATCCGATTGATGAAATAGTAGAGGCTGCAAAGAAAAGAGGATATGAATATATTGCAATTACCGATCACTCTCAATCCCTTTATGTTGCCGGAGGATTAACTGAAGAAAAACTATTGAAACAGATAGAACAGATAGAAGCAATTAATAAAAATTTGAATAATTTTGTTATTCTCAAAGGGATAGAGGTGGATATAAAATCTGATGGGACCCTGGATTTTCCTGATAGTATTCTGAAAAGATTGGATATTGTTATAGCTGCAATTCATACCGGGCTCAAACAGGAAAGAGGAAAATTAATGGAACGTCTAACTAAAGCAATGAGAAACCCGCTGGTAAATATAATTGCTCACCCTACCGGTAGGATTATTGGTTATCGCGAACCGTACGATATCGATGTTCAGGAGATTATTAGAACAGCAGCTGAAACAAATACTTTCCTGGAGATTAATGCGTCACCTGAGCGGATGGATTTAAACGATATTTATGTGAAAAGTGCAAAGGAAAAAGGAGTATTGTTATCAATTGGTACAGATGCTCATCAACTATCATCACTGGACAATATGGCGTATGGAATTTCCATTGCCCGTCGTGGCTGGTTAGAGAGATCCAATCTTCTCAATACTTTTTCGTTAGCAGAACTTAAATCAAGATTAAATAAAGATTGAATTAACAGGTATCAATATCTTTCAAATTAATTTATTTTAATAATATTCACAAGATACTTGTACTATAACAATATCTGATTAAAAAGTCTTTATTTTAGGTGTTAATTCACCTTTTATGTTTACTATAAAAAGTATAGTTCCAGGCTTAGTATTAGAATATGTTTTTTCAAGACCCTGCTTATTCCTTTGAATCTGTATTTTTCCCAAGACAAGACCGTCTAATAAATAAATGTTCACTATTAAATATTTTCTGGAATAAGCTTTAAAAAGATTAGAATAATGCTATGATATTAATAGGCCGAATGAGTTACCATAAATGGTAATAAAATTGGTCAACATAAATTCAGGAGGTATCTGATGTGTTAAATGAAAAGGAAAATATATCGGGTGGTAATATTTTAGAGCTGTTACCTCAAAGAATCATGATAATTGACGGTGGGATGGGGACTATGCTACAGAAAAATGGTCTAAAATCAGGAGAATGTCCGGAATTGTGGAATATTACTCACCCGGAAATTGTTAAGAGTATTCACACATCTTATTTAGAAGCGGGAGCAGATATTATTTTAACAAATACCTTTGGTGCCAATGGCGTAAAATTGTTGAAAGTAAAGCAACAACAGCATTTAAAAGAAATAAGCAAACAAGCAGTGAAAATTGCCAGAGATGCAGCTGAGGAATACATGGAAAAAGCTTCAAGGCAGGTTTTTATTGCAGGGTCAGTGGGTCCTACAGGTGAAATACTGGAGCCTATCGGAACACTAAAAAATAGTGAGGCTTATGAAGGATATAAAAATCAGATTACAGAGATGGAATCTTCAGGGATAGATATATTTATTCTGGAGACTTTTTATAACATTGATGAAATTAAAATTGCTTTAAAAGCTGTTAAGGAAAACAGTGATTTGCCAGTGTTTGCTTCCATGACTTTTGATGAAAGCATGAAAACCATATATGGGGTTACCCCTGAACAGGCAGTGGAACAATTATTTCAAGAAGAAGCTGATGGTGTGGGAGCAAATTGTGGAAGTGGTCCTGAATTACTCTACAAGGTATTGACCCGAATGAGAATTATAACAGATGCTCCTTTGTTAGTTGAGCCTAATGCTGGTATACCCTATCTCGAAAACAATGAAGTTATCTATCCGGCAACCCCGGAAGAGATGGCCGAATATGCTGAGAGATTTGCTAAACTAAAGGTAAATATTATAGGAGGTTGCTGTGGAACAACCCCTGAACACATTAGAGCAATTTCCAAAAAAGTTACAGAAGTAACATCTTAAAATTTAGTTAAGAGCTAATAATTTAAGTAGAATGAGTATAGTTATATATGATAGAGATTACTATTAATCCAGGCCAACGAAAAATTACTATGCCTGAAGGAATGCTTGTATTAGATGCATTAAAACAGGCTGAAGTAATTATTCCGACTGTCTGTGGAGGTAAAGGGACTTGTGGTAAATGTAAAGTCATGATTTCCCCACAGGATACTATGCCTAATTCCAATGAAAAAAAATATCTTACTGAAGAAGAAATAAAAGAAGGATTTCGTCTTGCCTGTCAAACACATATAAATAAAAATACAATTATCACAATACCTAAATATAACACCAGGGATGATGTTCATTCAGTTATTAGTGGTAAGATAAAATCTCATTTTTTAAGCAACAATTTTAAACCATCAAAACAAATCAGAAAAATACTTATAAAATTAAAGCCACCAACTTTGCAGGACCAGAGATCTGATTGGTCAAGAATAAAGGATGTATTAGAAAAAAAAATAAAGGGTAATAAAAAATGGGGGATACCCATTGGTGTTCTAACCAGGATACCTGGATTGCTTAGAAAAAACAATTTCCAAATTACACTTGTTTTGTCCAAAGATAATATCATTGCAATTGAACCAGGAGATACCAGAAAAGATATATATGGAGTTGCCTTTGATATTGGCACTACAACCATTGCCGGTTACCTTCTTAATCTTTCAACATTTCAGACAATTGCCGTTGAGGCATCTGATAATCCACAGCGAATATATGGCGATGATGTTATATCTCGCATTGATTTTAGTCAACAGGATTCCATTGGCCCAGAGAAACTTCAAAGAAAGCTAATTACAGCATTAAATCAAATAATTTTTTCTTTGGCTCAGAAAGCGGAAATTAAACATAAACATATTTATATGGCTTCTATAGCTGGAAATACATGCATGCAGCACTTTCTATGGGGCTTACCAACAGAAAATATTGCCATTTCTCCTTATATACCTGTTACGACAGATAGTATATTAAAAGAATCCTTAGATTTATCCAATTTCTGCCTCCTACCACATGCCAAGGTCTATACAGCGCCAAATATTTCTGCCTATGTTGGAGGAGATATAATTGCTGATATGGTTGATATCTCTATCTGGCAAAAGACAGGTAATATTTTAATAGTAGATTTAGGTACAAATGGAGAAATAGCCTTAAGCATTGGTGATAAAATATGGGCCTGCTCAGCTGCTGCCGGACCGGCTTTTGAAGGTGCCAGGATTAGCTCAGGGATGAGAGCAGATTATGGTGCTATCGATAGAGTAAAAGTAACTGCACAAAAAATAGAATATCACGTAATAGGAAAATCTAAAGTGGCAGGCATTTGCGGCTCAGGTATTATTGATTTAATAGCTGGTTTACTGAAATTAAACATTATTCAACCTAATGGCCGTTTAGTTAAAAGGGAAGAGTGCCCTGGGTATATTAGTAGTGCGATAAAGGAAAGAATCATACAGGATTACAAATTCTTAATAGCATCAGCTAAAGAATCTGCCTCCGGTGAACCGATTTATTTAACCCAGAAGGATATTAGAGAAGTTCAACTGGCAAAAGGTGCAGTAGCCGCAGGTATTAGTATTCTTTTAAAAGAGGCACAGGTTAAGAAAAATGATATTAATGAAATTATACTCACCGGAGCCTTTGGAAACATTGTCAATATTAACAGTGCAATAAAAATAGGAATTATTCCTGATATATCTGCCAGGAAAATAAACTCTATTGGCAATGCAGCAGGACAGGGTGCGGAAAAACTATTATTATCAGAAGAATTGAGGGATAAAGCTGAGGAATTAGTGAAAAAAGTCTGCTATGTTGAATTGTCCTCAAATGGTGATTTTCAGAAAACATTTACGGACTCTCTATTTTTTAAATAGTAAAATTAAATATATATCAATAGAACCAGGAATAACAAATGAAGAGAAAAGAAATCATTAACAGTATAAAAATTAGAATAGATGAAAAGGAAGTTTTAAGATATCTTGGCTATCAAAAAAATACTATCAATAAAATTAATGAAGATATCAGAAAGATAATTAAGGAAGAAATCGCTCATGTCTACCCATTATTGGAAAACAAAAGCATATTTCAATTCCTTGATATTGTCACGATTTCTGATGATGGTATTATCATTACCGAACATGAACATAGATTCAAGATTAATAAAAAAATCGCATATTTATTAAAAAATTCAGATTATTTGCTATTAGCGGTAGTTACTATTGGCTCGGGCATTGAAAAACATGTTAAGGAAAAATTTCAAAAGAATGATTATATAAGGGCAATTGCATTAGATGCTGCAGGAACAGTTGCTGTAAAAACTGTTGGCCAATGGTTAAACCATTTCATTGAAGAAAAACATTCCTGGAAAGACCTAAAATTTTCCAGGTATTTTGAGCCAGGTTCAGGAGATTGGGGAATCCAGGAACAAAAAAACATTTTTGATATTCTTGAGCCAGAAAAGATTGGGGTAAGATTAAATTCTTCTTTTATGATGTACCCGGCTAAATCACTTTCCTGGATTAGAGGAATAGGCCATAACTTACTTAATTCCTATCGAGATGAGTTATCTTGCCAATATTGTATGTTGAGAGATTGTCCATTTCGAAAATAAGATTAAATGTGCTCTTCTTTTTAAAATCTTATTATTAACCAGGTTAAAAATTAATGTTTCAGCAAATATCAATAATTTCCGGTTTACTTTTAATTCTAATTGGGTTTAATATAGGCATCTTAAGCGGCTTCTTTGGAGTCGGAGGCTGTTTTATATTAACACCATTGTTGAATATTCTAGGTTTACCAATGGCCCAAGCAGTGGGGACAGGGTTGTTTTTTGCAGTTATCGTTTCTTCCTTGGGTGGCATCAAGCATTACCTTGCTGGTAATGCTTTGATTAAGGTTTCTTTTATTATGGGGATAGTGAGTTTTGTGGGAATTAGGATTTCACAACCTCTGGTAATTTATCTTGATTCATTGAATTTGGCAGACTTCTACATCCGTATTTTGTATATTATTCTATTATTATTGCTTGGTTTTTCAACATTAAAAAAGAAACCTGTTATTTTGTCTAATGATGCCAGGTTTAATTTAAACCCATTAAGGTTATTTCAAAAAACAAAAAATGTCCCACCAAGAATCCAGATAGAACCAGATGCTTTACCTGTTTCAATCTGGCCTATTGTTTTAATTGCGCTGTTAGTGGGATGTTTGCAAGGATTTTTAGGTGTTGGAGGAGGTTTTATCCTGGTTCCAGTATTGATTATTTTTCTTAATATGCAACCACACCATGCTGTGGGAACAAGCCTTATAACTATTGTAATATCAAGCATTTTTGCTGCATTTCTCTATTTTCAGGAGGGGCAAGTATTAATTACAGTCTCTTTGCTGTTGGGATTTGGAAGCCTGATGGGGGTCAATTTTGGTGTAAGAGCTACGCGCAATATTACCGGTAATAATTTAAAGCAGCTTTATTCAATATTTTTGTTGCTGACTTCCGTAGGCATTGCCATAAAATCATTTAATCATGATTTTATTTCTATTGTTTATATGCTTTGTTTAAGTTTCAGTATTGGAATAATAATTATATATCAATATTATTTTGAAAGGAATAATATTAATAAAACTGAAACTGAATAGTCTATATTATTTGACAATCATTGAAAATGGTGCTATATTTTTCAGCAGATATTTAAGAATTTAGTAAGCTCGTATAAGTTTTCGAATATGGCGAAAACGTCTCTACCAAGTGACCGTAAATCACAAATGGCTACGAGTGGAAGTGCACCTTAGGGATTCACCTGTAAAGGTTATAGAACAGGGTTCGAACCAAGTGGTGCAGAGTGTATAAGATTATACTACACCGTAGGGTTAAAATCCCAGACGGAGAGGTTCCACTCTTTTTTTGGAATACCTCTTGGGCTGGGGTTTTTTATTTTTATAGAAAAATTTATTTATTAAGTAAGGGGTGTTTAAAATGGATGTAACTATTATAATGGGAAGCACGTCTGATAAGCCTATTATGGATAAGGCAAGTGAAATTTTTCAGGAATTGGGAATTGAGTATGAAATGAGGGCTATATCTGCTCATCGTACCCCGGATTTTCTCTTTCGATATATCAAACAATTCCCTGAACGCGGATTTAAGGTTGTTATTTCCGGCGCCGGTGGGGCAGCACATTTGCCGGGGGTTATTGCAGGAAAAACAATATTGCCTGTAATTGGTGTACCTATTAAGACCCAAACATTAGAAGGTTTGGACTCATTGCTTTCAATTGTACAGATGCCCAAAGGAGTGCCTGTTGCAACTGTAGGCATTAACAACTCAGCTAATGCTGCTTTACTGGCAGCAAGAATTCTGGCTTTAGAAAACACTCAGCTAAAAGAAAAATTATTATCATATATAGCTAAAATGGAACAAAAGATTAGAAACCTGGATATCAACAAAGGAATAGAATAAAAAAAATACAGGAAAAGGAGATTGTGTATGGGCAGTGTCAAAGATATAGTTATATTGGCTGCTCCCACTAAGGAATTCTCCGGTCAAGGAAGATTTATTTTTTCTGACCGCTATTCTATCTTTGATTGGGGTGAAATGCCTGACCATATTCCTCAAAAGGGAGCCGCATTATGTATTACAGCTGCTTATTTTTTTGAAAAATTGGAAGAAAATGGAATACCTACACATTATTTAGGGATAGTTGAAAATGGAGAATTGAAACCTCTTTCTAAATTAAGTAAACCAGTCAATATTCTTGAAACCAAACTATATAGAGTTTTACAACCAAAATTAACACATAAACAGACCTATGATTATGGAATATATAAGCAAGAAGACAAAAATTATTTAATACCTCTGGAAATAATCTACCGCAATTCACTTCCCCGCGGTTCCAGTGTTTTCAAGCGATTAAAAGAGGGGAAGATACACCTGAAGGATTTAGGGTTGGAGGAAATACCCGAAGAGGGGGTTGAATTAAATCATCCTTATCTGGATGCCTCAACCAAGCTTGAAGCAAGTGATAGATATTTATCCTGGCAGGAAGCCCGGCAGATATCACAATTATCTGATAATAAGATAGGAGAAATTAATGCAATTACTCTCAGAATAAATCAAATAATTAGCTCAAAAGTGCAAGAGATAGGACTGAAAAATGAAGATGGGAAGTTTGAATTTGCCTTAGATGAAAAGCAGAATATTGTTCTGGTAGATGTATTGGGAACTCTTGATGAGTGCCGATTTACCTATCAGGGGATGCCTGTCAGTAAGGAAATAGCTCGTCTTTATTATCGGAAGAGTGTTTGGTATCAGAAGATTCTTAGGGCGAAAGAGGAAAATTTTGCAAACTGGAAGAAGAATATAACAATAAATCCTGAGCCACTACCCGAAAGACTAAAAATATTGATATCCAATGTCTATTGCGCTTTTACTAATGAGATAACCGGGAAAGAGTGGTTTAATGGGATACCACCTCTCAGGGATATTTTGGAAGAAATACAGCAATTTATTAATTAATAATGAAAAACATAGTTTTTTATTGACACAATAAGGAGTAATTAACATGTGGTCAGTAAGTATAGACATAGGCTTAAAAAAAGGAGTTTTAGACGCACAAGGAAAAGCAATACATCAGGCATTGCTTTCTTTGGGCTTTACTGATGTGAAAGAAGTACGAGTAGGTAAACTGATAGAACTTAAATTAGAGGGAGAGACAAAGGAAAAAATTGATAAACAGGTTAAGGATATGTGTGAAAAGCTTTTAGCTAACCCGGTAATTGAAGATTATAGATTCAAAATCGAGGAACAATAAATGAAATTTGGAATTGTACAATTTCCCGGTTCAAATTGTGATTTTGACTGTTACTATGCCATTAAAAATGTTATGAAAATTCCTTCTGCCTGGATATGGCATAAACAGAACGAGTTCAGTGGTTTTGATTGTATTGTTTTGCCCGGTGGATTTACCTATGGCGATTATTTAAGGGTAGGTGCTATTGCCCGCTATTCCCCCGTTATGAAAGCAATTATTAATTTTGCCCGGAAAGGCGGATTAGTGGTTGGGATCTGTAACGGATTCCAGGTCTTAACTGAAGCGAGACTGTTGCCGGGCACTTTAATTAGAAATGAATGTCTTCATTTTATCTGTAAAAAACAGTCAATCAGAGTTGAGAATAACCATACCCCTTTTACCGGGATGTGTCAAAAAGGGCAGGTATTACAAATGCCGATTGCTCATGGTGAAGGTTGTTATTTTGCTGATATAGAAATAATTAATGAGATGGAAAAAAACAATCAGATTATATTTAGATATAGTGATATAAATGGCCAAACCAGCAAAGAAGCAAATCCGAATGGATCAATATCTAATATTGCTGGAATTTGTAATAAAAAGGGAAATGTGCTGGGGCTTATGCCTCATCCTGAAAGAAATATTGAAGATTGTCTTGGTTCAGGTGATGGCAAATTGATATTTGAATCCATAGAAATGTATTTAAAAAAAGAAAAAATCTTACAGAATAATTAGAACAGGTGCTAAATATGAATAAACTTCAACAAAAAAATTTCTGGCAAAAATGGAAATTAACTTCAAATGAATATAAAACAATTTGTCATATACTTGGACGCGAACCCAATGAACTAGAGTTGGGTATATTTTCAGTTATGTGGAGTGAACATTGCAGCTATAAAAATACCCGTTCTTTATTAAAAACATTACCTGCAAAAGCCAATTGGGTAGTCCAGGGGCCAGGAGAAAATGCAGGTATAATTGATATAGGTGAAGATGAATTAGTTGTTATGAAAATGGAAAGCCATAATCATCCATCTGCAATTGAACCTTTTCAAGGAGCAGCAACAGGAGTGGGCGGAATCCTGCGAGATATTTTCACTATGGGAGCCCGTCCGATAGCCCTTTTGGATTCCCTATTCTTTGGTGACTATAATGACAATCACACTAAATATTTATTCAATGGTGTTGTTGGTGGCATTTCTTTTTATGGTAATTGTGTTGGAGTTCCAACTGTTGGAGGGGAAACTGTTTTCTCTAAAGATTACCAGGGAAATATCCTGGTCAATGTAATGTGTGTAGGTTTAGTTAAAAGAGAACGGATTGTTCGAGCCATAGCAAAAGGAGAAGGTAATTCTGTCATATTGATTGGTGCCAAAACCGGGCGAGATGGGATAGGTGGAGCAGCTTTTGCTTCTGTTGAGTTAAATAAAAAATCCGAAGAAGATCGCCCTGCAGTGCAAATCGGAGATCCTTTTGCAGAAAAACTGCTAATTGAAGCATGCCTGGAAATAGTGCAATTTGAGGAAGTGATTGGCTTGCAGGATTGCGGTGCGGCCGGATTAACAAGTTCCTTAAGCGAAATGGCATTCAGAGGTGATAGTGGCCTGGAGATAGAATTATCAAAAGTCCCCCAAAGGGAGCTTGAGATGAATCCCTTTGAAGTTATGCTTTCTGAATCACAGGAGAGAATGGTTGTAGTTGTTAAAAAAGGTATGGAAGAAAGAGTTCTGTCAACTTTAAAGAAGTGGGAGCTGGATTCTTCTGTAATAGGTCAGGTAACCAGAGATAGAAATTTCACCATTAAAGATAATGGAAAGGTGATAGCTGATATTCCGGTTTCTTCCCTGGCGGAAGGAGCACCTGCAATTCAAAGAAATATAAAAGAGCCAGAATGGCAGAAAGAAAAAACCCGGTTGAATTTAGATGAATTGGAAGAATATGATAATTATAACTCTATATTATTAAAGTTGCTGTCTTCTCCTAATGTAGCTTGCAAAGAAGGTATCTATCAACAATATGACCATATGGTTCAGGTTAATACTATTGTGCCACCAGGAGATGATGCGGCTATCTTAAGGCTTAAAGGGAGTAAAAAGGCCATAGCATTAACCACTGAGGGCAATGGAAGATACTGTTTTCTTGACCCCTATCAGGGAGCTAAAATAGTAGTTGCCGAAGCAGCAAGAAACTTATCCTGCAAAGGAGCTTTACCAAGGGCGGTTACTGATTGTCTCAATTTTGGTGCACCGGAAAATAGTGATAGTTACTGGCAGTTGGTTCAAGCTATCAAAGGTTTATCAGAGGCATGTAAATTTTTTAATACCCCGGTGATAAGTGGAAATGTGAGTCTTTATAATGAAAACGATGGAAAACCGATTGATCCGACACCAGTGATTGGTATGGTTGGTGTTATTGATGATTACAACCAGATTTGTACCCTGGATTTTAAAAATGAAAATGACCTGATTTTCTTATTGGGAGAAAATCATAATGAGCTGGGAGGCAGTGAATATTTAGAAGTAATCCATAACCGAATATGTGGTCTCCCGCCATTTCTGGATATTAAATTAGAAAAGAAGTTACATTCTTTCTGTCGGAAGATGATTGAAGAAGGATTATTTGCCTCTGCCCATGATTGCTCTATAGGGGGACTGGCAATCTCATTATCAGAATCATGTATCTGTAGTGGCCTGGGTGCAGAAATTGATTTGCTAACAGATTTTCGCTCTGATTGTATCCTGTTCGGAGAAAGTCAATCACGGATTGTTATTAGTGTCAGTCCTGATAATACCCAAAAGCTAACTGAATCTGCCCGGGAGATGGATATTCCTATACAATTTATTGGACATGTCAGGGGAGACATTTTAAAGATTAATAAATGGATAAACCTCCCGCTCACAATAATAAACGAAGCATGGCGAAAATTATAGCTATGTTTTTAAAGATAAAAACTTTATACTGAATAATGAATAATATTAGGGTAAAATAACAAATATACAAAGTACAATATAATTTAATTTTAAAATAGTATTTATTTATAGGGAGCTAATAATGAAAAATATAAATGAAAAAGAGAGTGTCTTAAATAGCATTTTAGAAGAGAACCATCTTACCAAAACCGAGTATCAAAAAATAGTGGAAACCTTAAAAAGAGAACCTAATGATACTGAACTTGGGCTCTATTCTGCAATGTGGTCTGAACACTGCAGTTATAAAAGTTCAAAACCTGTATTAAGTATTTTCCCTACTGAAGCTGACTGGGTTATTTTTGGTCCCGGAGAGAATGCTGGAGTAATTGATATCGGGGATAATCTGGCTATGGTGATGAAGATAGAGAGCCATAATCATCCCTCAGCAGTGGAGCCTTTTCACGGAGCTGCTACCGGTTCAGGAGGGGTGGTAAGAGACATACTGGCTATGGGGGCACGTCCTATTGCTTTGTTAGCTTCTCTTAGATTTGGGAGATTAGAGGATTCCCATGTAAAATTTTTAGCAAAAGAAGTAGCAAAAGGGTTAGCTTTTTATGGCAACAATATTGAAGTCCCTACTATGGGTGGGGAGACATATTTTTTAGACAGCTACCAGGGTAATCCCCTGGTAAATGCTATGTGTGTTGGTCTGGTAAAGAAAGATGATATTGTTGTTGCCGTAGCTGGTGAAAAAGATAGTGTTGTAATTTTGGCAGGAGAAAAAACAGGCAGAGATGGAGTAGGCAGTGCCAGTTTTGCATCGCGGGAACTGGAAGGAGAAAAAGAAGCAATAGAGCACCCGCCTATTCCCCAGGGTAATCCTTATTTAGAAAAAAAGATTATCGAAGCATGCCTGGAATTGGTAGAAAAAAAACTTATTTTAGGTATGCAGGATTTAGGTGCAGCCGGTTTAATAAGCTCCAGCTGTGAAATGGCCAGTAAGGGCAATTGCGGTATAGAATTAGACATCTCCCTGGTTCCACGAAAAGAAAAAGGCATGCTCCCCAGGGAGATTATGCTTTCAGAAACCCAGGAAAGAATGTTATTAGTAGCTAAGACTGACAAACAGAAAGAAATAGCAAAAATTTTTAATAAATGGGGTATAGAACAGACTGTTATAGGAAAAGTAACCTCAGATGGAATCTTGCGATTAAAGGAAAAAAACAAAATAGTAGCTGAAGTACCTGCCAAATCTTTAGCGGAAGACGTTCCTTTGCGATATTATACAGGCAAAGAACCTGCTGATCTCAAAGAAATACAAAAATTGAATTTAGAAGATATAGACCAGCCTGCAGATTTTAATGATACATTGTTAAAAATATTATCTTCTCCTAATATTTGTGATAAAAAATGGATGTTTAGGGACAGCAAACAGATAAGTCCAGAGGGGACTGAATCTGTATTGTTTCCCGGAGATGATGCTGGTATTTTAAAGATTAAAGACAGCGAAATAGCTATAGCCCTGACAGTAGACGGTAATGGAAGATATTGCTATCTAAACCCATTTTTAGGGGGCAAAATCGCAGTTGCTGAGGCAGCACGGAATCTTTCCTGTAAGGGAGCTCTGCCCAGGGCAATTACTGATAATCTAAATTTTGGAAATCCGGCCAAAGAGGAAATCTTCTGGCAGCTGGAAGAGTCAGTTAAAGGGATAAGCGAAGCATGTGAAGCACTTGATATCCCGGTAATCAGCGGGAATGTCAGTTTGAATAATGAAAGTAACGGTGAAGCAATATATCCTTCTCCCATTATAGGTATGGCGGGAATAATTAAAGATTCCAGTCAGGTCTGTACCATGCCATTCAAAAATGACGGCGATCTAGTTGTTCTTTTAGGTGAAAATAAAGAAGAATTGGGTGGCAGTGAATACCTAAAGGTTATTCATAATGTAGAAAAAGGCCTGCCCCCACATCTTGATTTAGACCAGGAGAAAGCAGTTCAGGATGCATGTCGGGAAAGCATTCAAGCAGGAATAATATCTTCAGCACATGACTGTTCTGATGGCGGCTTGTTGGTAACATTGGCGGAATGCTGTATAACAGGCAACAAGGGGGTAAAGATAGATTTCAGTGCTGACAAGATAAGAAATGACGCACTTTTGTTCGGTGAGAGTCAATCTCGAATAGTGGTGTCGCTTTCAGAAGAAAATTTAGACGATTTAAAGGCTATTGTTAGTAAATATGAAGTTCCAGCACAGGTATTAGGAAAGGTCGAAGGGGACAGTTTAAAGGTTAATAGCTTGATTAACACAGAAATAAAACAGCTTAAAATAGCATGGGAGAATAATATAGACAATGAATGAAGAATGTGGCGTTTTTGGTGTTTTTAACCAAAATGAAGAAAAACTTGGTGCGGCAAAATCGGCTCATTTGGGGATTTTTGCGCTACAGCATCGGGGACAGGAGAGTTCTGGCATCGCTGTTTCCAATAATAAGAATATATTGGTTTATCGTGATTTGGGATTGGTATCAGAAGTGTTTAATGAGGGCATTTTGAATACATTACAGGGAAATGCTGCAATTGGCCATGTGAGATATTCTACTATTGGTAATAATAATTGGGAGAATAGTCAGCCAATTCTGAACCAATACCCGGGTGGAACGTTTGCTCTTGCCCATAATGGCCAGCTTGTTAACCAGGAGGAATTAAAGACAATTCTTTCCGGTAAACAGATATTTTCTAATAATTGTGATACAGATAGTCACTTGCTTTGTCAATTAATAAGAACAGCTAAAAATAAAGATATTGAAAAAGCTTTAAAAGAAGTTGTGCAAAAAATAAAAGGAGCATTTTGCCTGGTAATTCTCACTAAAGATAAATTAATAGGTTTGCGTGATGAACATGGTTTTCATCCACTTGTATTAGGGAAATTAGAAAAAGGATATGCCATCGCTTCAGAAGACAGTGCTTTTCCTCTGGTTAATGCAGAATATATTAGGGAGATTAAACCGGGGGAAATGGTTGTTATAGATAAAAATTCTTGTACATCAGAACAGGTAATTCCATTTAAACAGAAGAGTCTATGCGTTTTTGAGCATATCTACTTTGCCAGGCCTGACAGCAACGTTTTTGGAGAAAATGTGGCAGTAATCAGGGAAAAAATTGGTCAGAAATTAGCCCGGGAATATCCTGTAGATGCAGATATAGTTATTCCGGTTCCTGATTCAGGACGTTTTGCTGCATTGGGTTATGCCAGAGAGTCCGGGATTTCCTATCAGGAAGGTCTTTTGAAAAACCCTTATATTGGGCGCACTTTTATTCAACCTGTTCAGGCATTAAGAGAATACACTGTTAAGCTCAAGCTTTCTCCTATTTCCGGGATTGTAAAAGGCAAGAGGATAGTGATGATTGATGATTCAATTGTACGTGGAACTACCAGCAAAAAACTGGTAAAACTATTAAAAGATGCCGGAGCGAGAGAAGTACATGTCAGAATTAGCTCACCCCCGGTTAATTGCCCCTGTCGTTATGGTATTGATACCCCAAATATAGAAGAATTATGGGCAAATCGTTGTTCCATTGACCAAATAAGGCAATGGATAGGAGCAGATACTTTAGGTTACATTAGCCTGGAAAGCTTGACCAGAGTTTTTGAGAAAAACAAACCATCAGATTTTTGTACTGCCTGTTTCAGTGGGAAATATCCAATATAAAAATAGTATCGGGTATCGAGTATATAGTATTGAGTAAAATACTGTGAGAATAAATGTGAGTAAAGTGAGTAAATGCTTGAAATTATCAAATATATTTTGTTAATTCAATTAAGGCAGATCCAATAACATTCAGCAGTAAATTAACGAATAAAAACTATTAATTAATTTACTTTTAATAATAAAAGTATGAAATTCAATAATATGATAATGTAAAAAGTCTGTTTTGTAATGATTCTGATTTATATATTATAATTTGTAGTATATGTTTGTCTATTTTTAAGAGTAAGATAGATGTAGACTAAAGAGCACAAAAAAATGAAAGAATCTATAGATATAAGAATGAAATAATTTAATTAAAAAAATAATTGGTTTTTTGTTTTAGACTACATACTCGATACGCACGACTCGATACTTGTTCAAACATTTATTCTTACGATTAAAGGAAGGAACGGGTGCATAATATGAACGATGCCTATAAAAAATCCGGAGTAGATATTGAATTAGCTAACACTATTATAAATAGTGTCAAACCGATGATTCAGTCAACTCACATTCCCGGAGTGATGAATGATATTGGAAATTTTGCAGGCCTATTTTCTCTTACTCAAGAAAAAATCAAAGAGCCAGTTTTAGTTTCCGGTACTGATGGGGTGGGTACAAAATTAATGATTGCCAATCTGATGAAAAAACATGATACAATAGGAATTGACCTGGTAGCAATGTGCGTAAATGATATTTTAACCTGTGGTGCCAAGCCAATTTTTTTTCTGGATTACTTGGCTACCGGTAAGCTGGAAAAGGATAAAATAGTTGCAATTATACAAGGGATAACTGATGGCTGTAAAGAAGCTGGTTGTTCCTTATTGGGGGGAGAAACGGCAGAGATGCCCGGATTTTATCCAAAAGGGGAATATGATTTATCCGGATTTGCCGTAGGAATTGTAGAAAGAAAAAAAATTATTACCGGTGAAAATATTAAACCGGGAGATATTCTAATTGGTTTGGCTTCTTCCGGCTTACACAGCAATGGTTTTTCTCTAGTGCGGAAGATATTGTTAGAGCAGGAAAAGATGAATTTAAAAGAAGTTTTTGAAGGTTTTAACGTTAGCCTGGGAGAAGAATTGCTAAAACCTACCAGAATTTATGTAAACAGTATTCTAACATTGATGGATAAATGTGAAATTAAAGGAATTGCACATATCACCGGTGGGGGGTTTTATGATAATATTCCTCGCATTTTACCAAAAGGTGTAGCCATTAATGTATATTGCAGTAATTGGCCCAAATTGCCTATTTATAAACTTATTCAGGATAAAGGCCAAATATCTGATAAGGAAATGTACCATACTTTTAATATGGGAATTGGCCTGGTAATAGTAGTAGAACCGGAAGAAAAAACATCTGTTTTGCAGATATTAAATGGAGCAGGTGAATCAGCATATTGTATTGGTGAGGTTATTCCACGGCGTGCTCCTGCAGAAAAAGAAATAGTAAGTATAAAATAGCATTGCAAAATATAATTAAATTACTGGATTGATTATTTTCAGGTACCGATGAAAAGGGTTTTATCTAAATTAATATGAAATCATTAAAGGGAAAAAATGATAAGTATTGCAGTATTAGCCTCTGGAAGGGGAACAAATTTACAGGCTATCATTGATGCTGTTAAAGAAGGTAAAATTGATGGAGAAATCAGAATAGTAATTAGTGATAACCCACAAGCCTATGCCCTGAAAAGGGCTCGAAATTACAAAATACCTACAATGATATTTCCTTATAAAAAATTCAAAGGCAAAGCAGAATACGAACAGGAAATATTAAAATGTCTTATTGCTAATCAAATTGAACTTATTGTCCTGGCAGGTTATATGCGTTTATTAAGCTCCATGCTTATAAGAAATTACCACCATCGCATTATAAATATTCACCCTGCTTTGTTGCCATCTTTTCCAGGCTTGCATGCACAGAGACAAGCAATAGACTATGGTGTCAAGGTAAGTGGATGTACTGTTCATTTTGTTGATGAAGGAATGGATACAGGCCCTATAATACTGCAAGAAGCTGTCGAGGTAAAGGAGAATGATACTGAAGAAACCCTCTCTGAAAGAATATTAAAATATGAGCATAGGCTTTTGCCCCAGGCAATTCAACTATTTGCTAAAAAAAGGATTCATGTTAAAGATAATAAGGTATATATTACAGAATATTAAAGAATAATGTTTATTAATATTTTATTTTAACAGTTTTACATAAATTGATCTGTAATTACTAAAAAAAGGAGCCAGAAAAATGAAAATTGTAGTTTTAGATGGATACACCTTAAACCCAGGTGATTTGGACTGGCAAGGAATTAAAAATTTTGGAGACTTAACAGTATACGAGCGTAGCTCATTAACAGATGAAAATGAGATTATCTCCCGCATTGGTAATGCCCAAATAGTTTTTACAAACAAAACCCCAATAAGAAAGAATACTTTAAACGCATGCTCCAATATAAAATTTATTGCTGTACTGGCTACCGGATATGATATTGTTGATATTGATGTAGCCAGAGAAAGAGGTATTCCTGTTTCTAATATTCCTACTTATGGAACAGCTTCAGTAGGCCAGTTTGCCATTGCTTTGCTTTTAGAAATATGCCATCACATAGGTCACCATAATAAGGCTGTTCATGAAGGACGATGGGAGTCAAGTCCTGATTGGTGCTTCTGGGATTACCCCTTAATTGAACTTGATGAGAAAACGATAGGTATTATTGGATTTGGAAAAATTGGACAAAAAACCGGTGTGATTGCCAGGGCATTAGGAATGACTATTCTTGCTAACGATACTGTTCAGAATGAAACAGGAAGAGAAATAGGTACCTATGTTGAGCTGGATGAATTGTTTGAAAAATCTGATATAATTGCCTTACATTGCCCTTTACTTCCTTCAACCAAAGGAATAATTAACAAAGATACTATTTCTAAGATGAAAGACGGTGTAATAATTTTAAATAATAGCCGTGGTCCCCTGGTAGTTGAACAAGATTTAGCAGATGCTCTAAACGATGGTAAAATATATGCTGCTGGATTAGATGTTGTAAGTACTGAACCTATTAAAGGGGATAACCCTTTGCTGAAGGCAAAAAATTGTATTATTACTCCACATATTTCCTGGGCTCCGAGAGAAAGCAGGAAAAGACTAATGGATATCGCTGTACATAATTTAACAAAATTTGTTGAGGGTTCACCGGTTAATGTAGTAAATAAATAAGTAAAACAATATCTTAAATCTATAATATTAGAGAAAATGTTTAATCTATCAAAATATTTCTGAGTAACATTTGGAGGATACTATTTTGAAAATCACTCATCAATTAGCCCAGCAAATAGTTGACAGAACTATTAATATTATTGGGAAAAATATAAATATTATGAATGAAAAGGGCTATATAATTGGAACCGGAGATAGAAACCGTCTAAACCAATACCATGAAGGTGCTGCCCTTGTAATAAAAAGTAAAAAAAAGTTATTTATTTATCCCGAGAATAAAAAAAATCTAATTGGTGTTAAACCTGGAATCAATTTACCCATTGAAGATAATAAACAGATTATTGGAGTAGTGGGAATTACAGGAAATCCAGATGAAGTAGGTCCTTTTGGAGAAGTCATAAAAATGACAGTTGAAATGATGCTACAACAGGAAGTCCTATTAAAAGAAGTTGCCCTGGAAAAACAGGCAAAAGAGAATTTTATACATGACCTTATATCAGGAAGAATTGGCAATGACGATGACTTATTTATTGCGCGAGGACAAATTGTAGGATATGACATTACTTTGTCCAGGGTGGCAATATTAATTAATATATATCGCTTTGAAAAAACTGCTCAAAGTAGTTTAAAGAAGTTTAGCGGTTTAAAAGAAGGTGAAATTTATTTACAAAGGATTAAAAATGATGTTTTAAGAACACTCAGAGACCTCTTTATTAATCAACCTCAGGATATTGTCTCCTATATAGGAGGAGATCGTTTTATAGTTCTTAAAACCATAAATATTTATGATAAGCCTGAAATAATTAGAGAAAAATCTGTAGTTAACGGCCAAAAAATAAAAAATACCATTTTAACTCAAAGAAAATTTCAGGCATCCATTGGTATAGGAGAATATCATTCCGGCATAAGGGGGATGATGCGTTCCTATAAGGAAGCCTGTCGCGCAATGGAAATAGGAAGCAAAATGGGAGATAAAAAAGGAATCCACCACATCGCTTACCTGGGTATTAGCCGCCTTTTTTCAGAGATTAGCCTGGAAACACGTAATGATTTTATTAGTTATATTTATAAAGATAATACGAACAAAAAATTAAAACCAATTTTTTTGGAAACACTACAAGCATTTTTTGAAAATAACATGAACGTAACTGACACAGCTAAAAAAATTTATGTTCATCGGAATACTCTTTTATATCGATTGGAAAAAATAAAAAAATACACCGGCTTGGATCCCCAAAAATTTGACCATGCTTTACAGCTTTATATTGCCCTAAAATTAAAGCTTCTCCAAAATAATTAAAATTTGTAGTTTGTATAAAATTATAAAAAATATTATATTTTTTTTAATATTATTGTTATAATATCCAAAGAAAAAATTAGTATTCTATTTTATAATTGTACTATAAATTAAATGCTCAGTTAAAGTATATTTTCATCATTTCATACAAGAAAGCAAAAGAGGTACAATGAAGATTATTGTTGCCCCTGATTCTTTTAAAGGCAGTTTAACTGCAATAGAAGTCTCTGATGCTATAGAAATTGGCGTTAAAAAGGCTTACCCCAGCTCTTCGGTAGAAAAAATTCCAATGGCAGATGGAGGAGAAGGAACTGTACAATGCCTGGTAAATGCTACACAAGGCACAATATACAATAAAGAAGTAGTTGGGCCATTAGGTGAAATCGTGGTTGCTTCTTTTGGAGTTTTAGGAGACCGAACAACTGCTGCTATAGAAATGGCTTCTGCCTCAGGGCTTCCTTTGGTTCCGCTAAACAGAAAAAATCCCATGATTACCACAACTTATGGTACCGGACAATTGATTAAGGCTGCACTGGACCATGGTTGCCAAAAAATGATTATTGGTATTGGTGGAAGTGCCACCAATGATGGTGGAGCAGGCATGTTGCAGGCATTAGGAGTTCAACTATTAGAAAAGAGCGGAAAAGAAATAGATTTTGGCGGCGCACAATTGGCAAAATTGGCTCAAATTGATATTTCTAAAATAGACCCACGAATTAAGGATGTTAAAATGTTAGTTGCTTCTGATGTCCAAAACCCTTTATGTGGCGATACCGGAGCCTCACGTATTTATGGACCCCAAAAAGGTGCCACAGAAGAAATGATTATTGCTCTTGATGCTGCATTGTCTCATTATGCTGACATAATTAAACGGGATTTGAAAAAAGACATTAAAGATATACCCGGCGCAGGTGCAGCTGGAGGTCTGGGTGCAGGTTTAATGGCTTTTTTTGATGCAGAATTAAAACCAGGGATTGATATAGTAATAAATACGGTCCAATTGGATAAAAAAGTGCAGGGTGCCGATTTAGTAATTACCGGAGAAGGCGAAATAAACGGGTCCACAATTTATGGCAAAACTCCTATAGGAGTGGCCAGGGTAGCTAAAAAATATCAGATACCTGTACTCTCTGTGAGTGCACTAATAGACGATTCTGGCTGGATAGTTAAAGAGCATGGAATTGACTATTTAATTAAACCTGAAAACCCACCCATGGACATCAATTTTCCAAAGTCCAGAAAAATTGAATTATTAGCAAAGACGGTATCATCCTTTTTAAAGAAGAATAATAGTATTTCTCATAAAGAACAAGGATGTGTAAATTTTTAATTAAGACAATTATTAATTAGTGTTTTAATAATATATAGCCATAAATTACATCAAAATATACTGCAAAAACTAACAACATTTTTTATTTATTTTTTTGTTTGTGCAGCAAATAATATTTAAAATGTACCATTTTGAATATTATTGTGATTTTAAATAACCAGTCGTTTATATTATATTAATTGTATTAATTATAGAATACTTAAAATATTCTGTCTTAATATATTAGTTTTAATTAAGTTTTGTATAACAGAAAAAATTATTCTCCGTGATTTGCAGCTTTAATCTTTTTAGGTTTTTAATAATGTATAATGTATAAAAATCACCATTGTTCCTTTATATTAAGACTATAATAAATAAAGAAAAAATCTCAAAGAAAGAGAGGTGATGAATAAATATTATAAAAAGTGAAAATCGTAGTTCGAGATTTCATGTTAAAAATATTACAGGAGGTTTGTTTAGTTATGTTAAGTTTTAAAAGAAAATCAATGTTGCTTATTTTAATAGTAAGTGTGGTTTTACTCATTAGCTCAATGGCAAGCTTAGCTCAAGAAAAAATAGTGTGGAGATCTTCCGGTCATGGACCAGCAAGTGATCCTTCTCAGATTTACCATGACTTATGCTGTGAGGCAATAACCGAGGCTAGCGGTGGTAGATTAGAAGTTATACCGTTTGTAGGTGGTTCCATCGTGCCGGCATATAAAGAATTAGATGCAGTTAATGAGGGCGTTCTTGATATGTGTTATACTTGCCCAATGTATAATCTGGATAAATGGCCAGCTGCAGGATTGATTAGTTCAAGACCAGGTGTACTTCCTGGTGAAGCCTTGAGAACCTGGTTCAATTATGGTGGTGGTGCGGAATTAATGAATAAAATGATGGAAGGTTACAATGTGATGACCTTCCCGGGTGCCTTATCACCGTTGCCAGAAGAGGTTTTCTTCCATTCCAAGGTTAAACTTGAAAGCTTAGATGATATCAAAGGGTTAAAAGCGAGATGTATGGGTGATGGTGGAGAAATATTAGCTAGAATGGGTGCTGCTACCGTTATTATTCCTGGTGGAGAACTCTATGAGGCCATGCAACGGGGTATCATTGATGCTTTTGAGTATTCTACATTAGCATCTAACTGGAAAATGCATTTCCATGAAGTTGCAGAATATGTCTATCTTTCACCCACTCGTTCCCCTGCTGACCCACAGGTATTTTTTGTTAACAAGGATTCTTGGGAAAAATTGCCTGATGACCTAAAGGTGTTAGTAAGAGATCAGGTTGATAAATGGACACAGGCACAGCAGGAATATTTAATCTATGAAGGAATCAAAGCCGCTGATAATTTCAGAGAAGAAGGAAACCAGGTTTTAAGAGTCCCACAGGAAATTGACGCCGCTCTTATAGCAGAGGCAGAAAAATTCTATGAGGAAAAGGTTGCAAAAGAAAGTCCCATATTCGGAGAGATTTATTACTCAATGAAGGATTATGGAGAAGCCTATTCTGAAGTCTATGGGGACCTCTGGTAAAGTATATAGTATCTTTGTATAAAATTCATAATTAATGCCAAAAATATATAATTAGGATAGGAGTTTAAAGTATGACCATTATAAAAAAAATACTAAGAATAATTGATTGGCTAAGCACTCTATCTGGTTCTATCGGTAAGTGGTTTGCTTTACTCCTTGTCTTGGTAGGCGCATATGAAACAATTTCTAGACATTTTTTTAATGCGCCTACCATTTGGGCCTATGAAACCCTATGTATGGCAGGGGGTACAATTTATCTTTTAGGAGCCTCATATGTTTATTTGCATGATTCTCATACTCGGGTAGATGTGATATACAGCTCTCTTGCTCCCAGAAAGCAAGCCCTGGTTAACTTAATTTGTACTATTTTATTCTTTTTCCCTTTAATAACCATTATGTTGCAACTCTCAGTTAGATGGGCATTAAGAGCATGGCGGATTAACGAAGTTATGTTTCAAAGTTTCTGGTACCCTCCGGCTGGCCCTTACCGAACTGTTTTCGCCATAGGAATTTTTCTTCTCCTCCTTCAAGGAATTGCCAGGTTTATCCGGGATTTATATTTTGTAATAAGAGGTGAGCCAATTGATTGAATTAAGTGTTGAAGTTATTACTTCTCTCATGTTGGGAGGCGTTTTTATTCTTGTTTTAACAGGGTTTCCCATTGCCTTTGTTATTGGAAGTGTAGCGTTTTTTGTAGGGATAATCACATTTGGGCCTCATATTACCTATCATATATTATATTCACGATTTTATGACCTCTCTATGAATTACCCTTATTTGGCTGTTCCTCTTTTTACTTTTATGGGAGTCATTTTACAGCATTCAGGAATTACCAAAGATTTATATGAAAGTTTATATGAATCTTTAGGAAGCTTAAAAGGAGGATTAGCCATCGTGACCGTAATCTTTGGTACCATTCTTGCAGCCTGTTTGGGAGTTATTGCAGCATCAGTTACTATATTGACATTAATTGCCCTAAGCCCAATGGTCAATAGAGGGTATGACAAATCCCTGGCATCCGGTACAATTGTTGCAGCAGGAACTCTAGGAATCCTTATTCCGCCAAGTATTATGCTGGTAGTTTATGGTCCGCAAGCAGGTTTGTCGATTGGCCAGATGTTTATGGGCGCTGTTTTCCCGGGTTTAATTCTATCAGGATTATATATATCATATATTGTTCTCCGATGTGTTCTTAATCCAAAATTAGGTCCAGCGGTATCGATTGAACAATTATCTAGGTCTTCGTCAAGTGAAAAGCTTATTCGTTTGATAAAATCATTAGTTCCTCCAGTATTATTAATTATAGCGGTGCTTGGCACTATTTTCAGTGGCGTGGCTCCGCCGACAGAGGCGGCGGCTATGGGAAGTCTGGCTGCTGTTTTATTAGCAATTGCTTATCGTAAGTTTAGTTGGAATCTACTCAAAGTTGCTTGTCTAGAAACATTAAGAGTCAGCTCTTTTGTGGTTATTATTGCTGCTTTATGTTATGCCTTTGTGGGCATATTTATGAATGCTGGTTGTGGTAGAGTTGTTACAAATATGATTATGTCTGTTCCAGGGGGAAAATGGGGTTCATTCGGTGTTATTATGCTTATTGTATTTCTCCTGGGAATGTTCATTGAATGGATTGGAATTGTCTTTATAGTTGTTCCAATATTTTCTCCAATTATTGTACAATTAGGTTTTGACCCTTTATGGGCAGGGATGATGGTGTGTATTAATATGCAAATGGCTTTTCAAACACCTCCAATGGCAATGTCAATTTTTGTGTTGAAAGGAACTGCTGACCCCAAACTTGGAATAAAAATGTCACATATCATAAAGGGTGTAATGCCATTTATTATTATCATCATGTTTACGCTTTTGCTTTGTACAATATTCCCGGGTATAATTACCTGGTTACCTGAAAGAATGATCAGGTAAAATTATAAAATATCAAAAATAAGTTCATTCTAAGATATTAATATAATAATAAATTTATTTAACTATAAAAAACCACCTTCTAAAAAGATGGTAATGGTTAAATAAAATGGTTTTACCATAAAAAGATTAAAAAAGTCAAACCCCTTTCAGGGGTTCTGAAAGCCACCCGCTATGTGGGTGTGATATTTACTTTTTAAAAGGTTGACATTTATGAGTAAGAAAATAACTATAAGTATTTTAGTGAATAATATTGTTGGGGAAAGTCCTTTTTTGGCTGAACATGGTATTTCTATTTTAATAAAAATGGTTGGAGAAGGAAGAGAAGAAATTCATTTACTTGATTGTGGTAAAAGTGATTCTACCTTGCTTCATAATATAAAAGCTTATAGGATAGAACCGGCAAAATTATTACTTCAAACAATTATTCTAAGCCACGGGCATTATGATCACACTGGTGGATTAAAAGGCTTACTGGAACTCAAAAAGCAGCATATACCAGTTATAGGTCACCCGGATGTTTTTTCTTCTAGAGTTAGTTATGTGGGCGGGTTTAGAAGTATTTCCTGTCCATTTACTGAAATGGAGATATTGAAATCAGGAGGAGAGACTTTTTTAACCCGAGATCCAGTAAAAATTAATGATTATATGATTACTACCGGCGAAGTTCCCCGTGATAATGAATATGAAAAAAATCCTTTTTTTCGTAAAATTTTAGACGGACGTTGGCTAAAGGACGAAGTTGATGATGATTTGTCTCTCATCATCCATGTAAACAAAGAAAGTTTTTTTCTATTATGTGGGTGTTGTCATGCCGGGTTAATTAATACTTTGAAAAGAGCGAGTGAATTGACAGGTAAAAAGAAATGTTATGGTATTATGGGTGGGCTTCATCTCATTGGCGCTTCTCAGGAAAGAATCGATTTTACTATCACTGAATTAAAAAAATGGAATCCAAAAATTATTATCCCTTTGCACTGTTCAGGTAAAGAGGCAATGTGTGAAATAAAGAATCATTTCTCTGCTAATACTAAATTGCTTAGTTGTGGCGATTATTTTTCATTTCAAGTTGAGTAATTAAGTTATTTAAAAACGCTCAAGTTATAGTAAATTCAGTATTATTGGGAATTAGGATAAACATATTATAGATATGGATCTGCAGATCCATATCTATAATATAAAATGAAAGTTTATTAGTTCATTTTATAATTTACTCAAAAATAATATCTTCTGAATACACTTCTATTAATTTATCTCCTTTATGTGGATAGAGTTTTTTCTTAAGGGGCTCAATTAGTTCTTCCAGGTATTGGTTTGGAGCAAGGTTATTTCTAACCATGCTTTCGTAAAAGATAATCTTGATTAGCTGGCTGTGGGATAAGCCGACCTTGCTGCCCATAAAAGTAATTGATCCATTTACAGATAGAGCAGGAGTTCCATTGATGTCGATTACATAAAGATTCCCATCTGTATCTTTTTTAATATCCAGGCGGATAACATCACTGGCTTTGACAGCTGTAAAGCTTCTAACTGAAATATCAACTAATGATGAAAAAAGTGGATGTTTCTGGTCGATTATTTTAAACTTGTTTTGCATCCGGTATTCAGCATTCTTTTTACGAGTGTATCTAATTCCCCAATCTTCCGGAAAAGCGACTATAGGGAGAATATATTTAGTTTCGCTTCCTAATATGCCAACAGTGAATTCCTGTCCTGGTAAATATTTTTCAATTATTAATTTTTCCGGGCCCAGGCTCTTCCTTAAAGATTCTATTTTATTTTTTAATCCATCCAAGCTGTAAACTACCGATTTAGGCGTTATTCCAATACTATCTCCCCCGCCAGCCGGTTTTATCATGAGAGGGTACCCAATTTGTTCTATTTCTTTTAAAAAACGTTTTTTTCTAAAACGATAATGACTGTCAAATACAAAGAATTTAGGGACAGGAATACCAGTTTCATGTAATTTACGATAGGTAAAATCTTTGTTCCGGCAAATTTCCATACTTTCGATACTGGAATGACTTGAAGGAATTTGATATTTTTTTAACTGCTCCCTAATTTTAGCAGCTCCATAACCATTATATAGTGTATGAGGATCATCCTTATATCCCTCTGCCAGCACAAAAGCAAAATCAATTGGTTGATTTTCTGAAATAAAACCATCTAATTGTTGAGGGTTATAAAGATCCAGAGACAGAATATTACATTTTGTCTTCGTTAGCGCTTCTCTGATAGCCTTCACATCAGTATCAAGAGTACATTCCCGGAATAAACCATATTTGTATTTCTTGCTGACTTGATTATAGACAAATAAAATATTTTTTGGCAATATATTCACCTTCCTTTGAATTATTTTTAGCTTTGTTCAACAACCAGAAAAATCTAATTGCTGAAGGCAGAAAGCTAATTGTTATTCATTCCTGGTAATATACTTATTACAGAGAATGAAGATACCAGTTGTTGTAAAATCAGGAAGAAAAAATAATGATAAGCAACAAGGAGAGATTGTTAATAGAAATAAAATTGCCAGCAGACTGAATTTAATAGGTTTGATAAAATGTATAAAAACATATATTTTAATTTAATTAGTCTTATATAAAAAAATGTCATTGGTATCAAAACCCTGTTATAAAAATTGGCATAATTTAAATAGTTAAATTAGTACAATAATTATACTATAATTATACTATAATTATAATACAAAATCACATAATAATTTTTTGCACTAAAATTTTAATTCAAAATTATTTTCTCCAGAATTCAGGTATGACAAGAATTAAAACAGTATAAATTTCTAATCTGCCTAACAGCATGCAAATACTTAAAACTATTTTACCAATATCAGGAATAAAAGCATAATTTTGTGAAGGGCCGACTAATCCAAGACCAGGCCCAACATTGCCAAGTGTTGCGGCTACTGATGATAGTGCACTGAGCATATCTAAGCCCAGGGCAGTCATAATTAGTGTGCAAAAAACAAAAATAATCATATATAGCATAAAAAAAGAAGTAATATTACTAACTACTTCATCAGATATTTTTTTGTCTCCGACATAAATAGGTTTAATAGCATGAGGATGCAGGATTTTTTGAAATTCACGCCCCGCTTTTTTTATGAGAATTAAAATACGTATATTTTTTATAGCCCCACCGGTAGAACCAGCGCAACCACCGATAAACATTAATATTAATAAAATATTTTTTGATAGGGCAGGCCACTGGTCATAATCAGCAGTTACGAAACCAGTAGTAGTAGTAATTGAAACTACCTGAAAAGAAGCATAACGCAGTGCCTCCAGAATTGAGTTATAAATATAAACACGTAATTGAGTTGTAATAATTAGAGTAGAAAGAGCAATGACAGCGGTGTAAAAGAGAAATTCCCTATCTTTTAACAAGCTTTTTACATTGCCATGTAATGCTTTATAATGGAGAGTAAAATTAGCACCTGCAATAAACATGAAAATAATTATAATAAAATCATAAGTAGGATTATTATAATGACCAACGCTGAGATTTTTAGGAGTAAAGCCGCCAGTACACATTGTTCCGAACATATGAGTTATAGCATCATATAAAGACATTCCGGTAAAATAAAGACAGGCAACTTGAATAGCTGAAAAAATAATATAGACCAGATATAGTAATTTTGCTGTTTCTTTTATGCGTGGTTTCAACTTATCCGGTTCAGGCCCGGGCACTTCTGATTTAAATAGCTGCATTCCGCCAACTCCTAATGTTGGTAAAATAGCTACCACAAGCACAATGATTCCCATACCACCCATCCATTGGATTTGATCTCTCCAGAAGAGAACTGATAAAGGGTTCCCCTCAATAGATTCAAGTACCGTTGCCCCGGTAGTGGTAAAGCCAGACATTGATTCAAAATAGGCGTCAATAAAATGAGTAAGAGTCCCTGTAAAAAGAAAGGGAAAAGTTCCAAAGAAAGCCGCAAGTATCCACCCGAGCCCTGCTATTGCAAAACCTTCTTTTTTACCTATTCCATTTTCTGGTATAAATAGCTGTTGTAGAAAGATTCCGGCAAGTGACGTTATGATAATAGAAGAAATAAAAGCATAAATGCTGTCTGTTTCCTGATAATAGAAGGCATAAAACAAGGGGAAAATCATGCTTATGCCCAAAAAAAATATTATTGAACCTAGTGTATGGAGAACAACCTTATATTTCAATGAATCTTTTAACTCCTTCGACCATTAAAAAGCTGCTCTATTTTTTTGATTTCAGTAGCTTTGGCAAATACTATAACTTTATCTCCTTCAGCGATGTAATCTTCACCATGAGGAATGATAACTTCTTCATCCCTGATAATTGCTCCTATAATTGTGTTCCTGGGAAGATTAATTGATTTTAAAGGCTTATTAATGAGCTTATTATATTTATGGACAAATAATTCTATTACCTCAGCTCCTCCTTCTTTTAGAAGAGTTAAGGAAACCATCTCTCCTTTTCTTAAGAAACGCAATATTGCTGAAGCGGTCGTTAGTCGTGGGTTAACCACTGCATTTATTCCAATTTTTTCTAAAATAGGAATATAATTGGTTCTACTAATTTTTGCTATTACTTTTTTTGTTCCGAGATGTTTTGCCAAAAGGGATACCAATAAATTCTCTTCATCATGCCCGGTGACTGCAACGAAACCATCAATTGTTTCAATTCCTTCTTCTTTTAAGAGGTCTATATTAGTTCCGTCTCCGTTAATGACAAGAGTTTGGGGTAACAATTCTGCAATTTTTTCACACTTTGCCTTGCTTACCTCTATCAGCTTGGTCTTTATGCCTATTTTGTTTAAAAGAGAGGCAGTTTGAATTCCAATATTACTTCCACCTAAAATTAGCACATCTTGCATTGCACAGGTTTTCCTGTTACAAATTAATTCCAGATCTTCATAATTTTCTTTTTTAAGCAAGATATATATTTTATCATCAACTAATAAATCGTCATCACCGCTCGGTATAATCAGCTTATTATCTCGATAAATAGATGCCAATAAAGTATTTGGTCCAAAACTAATATCTTTAATCTTTTTGTTGGCACATTTACAGTTCTCTTCTATTTTTAAGCCAAATAAGGATATTTTACCACCGGCAAAGTTTTGTGCCTCGCTGACATTAGTAGGAGTTTTTAAGAGTTTAATGATTTCCTTGGCAGTAGCCCTTTCAGGATTAATCACAAAATCTATTCCCAATTTATCTTTGGAAAGGGAGTTGCTGTACATATAATCGGCATTTCTGATTCGGGCAATCTTTTTTTCAACATTAAATTGTTTGGCAGTCATGCAGGCTATCATATTCACTTCATCAGAACGGGTAACAGCAATAAGCATATCAGCCTCTTTGATTCCTGCTTGTTCCAGTATTCTTACATTCGCACCATTGCCGACAATAGTCATTATGTCCAGGTTATTATCAAGATCCTGCCGAATATCCTCTTTTTTATCGATAACAGTGACATCATGGTTTTCAGCTGAAAGTGTCTGGGCAATTTGACTCCCTACTTTCCCTGCACCAATAATAATAATTTTCACAATAATTACCTCTTTTTGGAACAATAATATTAATAAAAATATATAAAGATAAAAATGAGAAACTATTCACTGACTAGTTTCTCATTGATTATAATTATTTATTTATTTTTAACATAGGTTCTGTTAGAATTATCTTTTCTTTTGTGTTTAGCTTATGTATACCAAGTCTAATATTTAGGAGATAAAAATTGAATTTTGGTATATTTTATTTTTACTTTCAGATGGCATTCTATATCCTTTTTAGTATTTTGTCAACCCATAGTATTCCATAATTAAATATGCTAAAAATGTCAGATTCCATGGTAGACTATACTTAAATTTTAATTATAATATAAATTGATAGGAACGATGGTACAAATAATTGGGATACTAAATAATGCTATATCAGGAAACAAAGAAAGGAGAGCAAACTGAAATTAGTTAAAAAAAAGCCAAGCTTGCTTTTAATTAATCCCTGGATATACGATTTTACCGCATATGACTTTTGGTCTAAACCTCTGGGATTATTATATATTGCTTCAATGTTAAGAGAAACGGGCTATCAAATTAATTATATTGATTGCATGGACCGCCATGATAAGAAATTATTGGAATTACAAAATCGTGTTGAACCTGAAAATAATAAAAATGGGACAGGCTCTTTTTACAAAACACATATTCCCAGGCCAAATATATTAAAGAATATCCCTAGAAATTATAGTCGCTATGGAATTACAGAAGAAATATTTTGTCAGAAATTAACTCATATAAAAAAACCCGAAGCAATTCTGGTAACTTCCATTATGACTTATTGGTATCCCGGTGTATTTAGAGCAATCGAATTGGTAAAAAAATTTTACCCTGATTGTCCGGTTATCATGGGAGGTATTTATGCAACTTTATGTTATGAACATGCAGTTTCATTCTCAGGAGCAGATTTTGTTTTAAAAAACAATTGTATTTCACATTTATCGGGATTATTAAATCATATTTGTAAAAAACCATCAGATAAAAAAATTTTGCATAATATATTTTTAAAATTTTCCTCTTTTCCTTACCCAGCATGGGACCTGTATTCAAATTTAGATTATGTTTGCCTTGTCACTGTTCGGGGATGTCCTTTTCGGTGTAATTATTGTGCGTCATATTTATTAAATCCTAATATGGAATTCCGGAATCATTTTCACATTGCAGAAGAGATTATGCAATGGAAGAAAGCAAAAGGGGTTAATAATTTTGTATTTTATGATGATGCCCTTTTAGTTAATTCAGAATCACATTTTATTCCCCTAATGAAATTAATAAAAAAAAGAAATGTGAATGTTAATTTCTATACACCTAATGCTCTACATGCAAAATTCATTACCAAAGGTGTTGCCCGGTTAATGATGGAAAATAGGTTTCAAAAAATTTGGTTAGGATTTGAGACAACCGATGCTGGATTACAGAAAAAGACAGGTGGAAAGATTAGCAATCCTGGTTTTAAAAAGGCAGTTAACAATCTATTAGGGGCAGGTTTCTCAGGTAAACAAATCTGTGCTTATATCCTGGTAGGTCTTCCGGGACAGCATTTTGAGAGCATCATTAATTCTGTACGTTATGTAATGGATACTGGTGTAAAACCTTACCTGGCTAAATTTTCCCCTATTCCTGGTACAAAAATCTGGAATGATACAATAAAAGAATACGGTTTGGAAAATCCTGTTGATCCTCTCTGGCATAATGATGCCTTGATGCCTTATAATTCTTCTTATATAGATCAAAATCAATACTATCAGTTAAAGACATTAATTCAAAATTTCAGAATATAGATTATAATATGCTTTTTGTTAGATGATTATATTATCATTGTTTTTTACTGTCTAAATTTGCTATAATAAAATACACTAATATTTATAATTTATCATATCAGGGAGGTGAACACTTAGACAAAAACATAGTTGGTTGTTAGCAATATACTAAAATAAAACACACAAGCAATTATGAGGTTAATAACATTGAAAAACAGTTGATGATTCATAGTTATTGGGAGGTTTAGATGGAATTGTTAAAAGTATCTTCAAAATCCAGTCCAAAAGCAGTTGCCGGTGCACTCTCAGGAGTAATAAGAGAAGAGGGGAAAGTTGAATTACAGGCAATTGGAGCAGGAGCAGTTAATCAAGCAATTAAAGCAATTGCAATTGCCAGGGGGTATACTGCCACTAGCGGTATTGATTTAGTATGTATACCTGCTTTTGTAGATGTAGAAATTGACGGAGATGAGAGAACTGCTATTAAATTTTTAGTGACTCCAAGCTAAAGTAAAGGTAAAAATAAATTTAGTATTTAATAGTATATTAGTTATTTAGTAAGCTATATTATTGCTATTCATTGATAAATGAAGGAGTTTGTGTTATGCAGAAAGATGATAAAATATTAAAAAATGAAAAAAAGCACGACAGTAAAAAAGTAACCGAAACCAAAGAAAAAGAAGAAAAAAAAGAAAAAGTTCAAAGCAGTATTGCCACACAAGAAAAAACTGAAAAAAATAATTTGGGAGATATTAAAATTGCTCCGGAAGTATTAGCTATTGTTGTGAATCGTATTGTTATTAACATCGAAGGAGTAGCTGGATTAATATCCCATTCTAAAAGTGGTTTTGGGACTTTACTTGGCGTAAAAGAAATTGAAGAAGGAATTAAAATTGACCTCATAGATGATAAAAAAATGTCTGCTTATATATCAGTGATTGTTGAATACGGTACCGTGATTATTGATGTTGCTAAAAAAATACAGTATGTAGTAAAGGATGAGATTGAAAATAATACGGGACTTACTGTTAAGTCTGTAGATGTTAACATTATGGGGATACAGATGGCCAAAAAAAATTTAAAGAAATAATCAATTTACTTATATAGTTTAATATTTATTTACTTATTATTTTTTAAGTGTAATCATTATATAGAATAAAAGTTGCAATAAAAAGTTAAACAAAAAAACAGGTCTGTCAACTATTATTTTGCAGACCTGTTTTTTCTAATATTATTGATTTACCTTTTCTTTGAGCTCTTTTCCGGCTTTAAAGAATGGTACACTTGCTTCCGGAAGAGAAATATTTTCGCCAGTTCTGGGATTGCGGGCAGTTCTAGCTGCTCTTTCTCGAACACCAAAAGTTCCGAAACCCACTAACCTGACAGACTCTTTTCTTGCTAGAGCTTCTGCGATATTATCGAAGATGCATTCTACGGCAGCTTTGGCATGAGCCTTTGTTACACCCCTATCACATGATACTTTATCAATTAGTTCGCTTTTGTTCAAAATACGACACCTCCTTTCTTATTCGAACAAAAATTATCCTGTTTTTATTCTGCAAATACGAAAAATCCTTTTAAAATATTCATTACATTACAATCAGAATATTAAAAATAAAGGCTTTTGTCAATGATTTTTAATATTTTATATTAAAAATAAGCAGCATAGAAACAAAAAGACATAGAGAAATGTAATAGTCATAATATTTCAATTTAAAAATGAAAAATTCGTCATGATGTAATCTTATGGTATAATTTAATATAAATTACCATGTTAATATCATATAAAGAGAAAATATTTAGTATTATAAAGGAGGACTCAATATGAAATTGTCTGGTAACAAAATAAGTAATGGCAAGTTTGGCAGATTTTCATCTTTTACCTATGCAATTCTCTTTACTTTTATTTTAATAATATGCATGTCAGTCATAATTACTGTAAGTGGACAGGAAGAATTAAAGAAAAGTATTCAGGTTATTAACCCAAGACCTGATTTTGCCTTATCTTTGAGATTAGACAAGGGAGCAGGTGCTACGTACGCTCCCGGGGAAAGAATACAGATTTATTTTAGAACCAATAAAGATGCTTATGTTACCATATTTGGATATGATAGTGGTGGAAATATCAGGTTGCTGTTTCCCAACCAATTCCAAAGGGAGCAATTCGTAAATGCTAATCGTGAATATCGGATTAATGGCATAATTGAACCAGGTACACCTAGTGGTTTCGAGTATGTACAGGGTTTTGCAACTACAGAACCGGCTTTAGTAACCAGGGAGATGGAAAGAAGACTTATAGATACAAATTTTCCGATTATTGGAGAAGGAATTAATATTTTTACCAGGAGAATAAGAGGTATTTTATCAGCTTTACCTTCCCAAAGATGGGTTAGCAGTGAAACCTTACACTACCGGGTAATTGAAAGAGGAGCTGAAGAAGGAAGGTTGAGAGTCAGTTCTTCCCCATCTGGAGCAGATGTTTATCTGAATAACCGTTATGCCGGGAAAACACCACTTTCAATGGAGCAGGTAAGGGTTGGAGAATACTTATTGAGAGTAGAAATACCTGGTTACCAGGTTTGGAGTAGAGATATTCGGATTACTGCAGATAGAACTGCCACTATACATGCTGATTTAGAAAGGATTCAACAATATGGTTCTATAGCTATCAGGGCTAACCAGGACAATGCCAGGATCTATCTGGATGGCCAGTACAAAGGGCTTACAGAAAGAAACAGGAATGTAATACTGGAACAGGTGACAGAAGGTTCCCATGATATAAGGGTTACTTTGAGCGGATATCAGGATTGGACTCAGAGAGTACAGGTAAGACCCAATCAGAGAGTACAGCTGAATGTTAATTTAGAAAGAATTGTCCAGACAGGTTCTATAGCTATCAGGGCTAACCAGGACAATGCCAGAATCTATCTGGATGGCCAGTACAAAGGACTTACAGAAAGAAACAGGAATGTAATACTGGAACAGGTGACAGAAGGTTTCCATGATATAAGGGTTACTTTGAGCGGATATCAGGATTGGACCCAGAGAGTACAGGTAAGACCCAATCAGAGAGTACAGCTGAATGTTAATTTAGAAAGAATTGTCCGTACCGGTAGCCTGGAAATCGATAGCAATGTGGACAATGCCATGATTTATCTGGATGGAGAATATCAGAGAAGGACCTTTTCCAACAGAAGCGTTATAATTGATAATATCCGGGAAGGGACTCATGAACTGCGAATCACCAAAGAGGGATATTTAGATTATATAACTAATATAAGGATTACATCAGGGCAGACTCAATACATTAATATAAGAATGGAGCAGGAACAAAGAAAAGGGGCTATTGCAGTTAACTGCAATGAGAGTAATGCCAGGATATTTATAAATGGTGTTTATATGGCAACTACCTCTTCCAGTCAGGCAAGAATTATTGATGAATTAGATGAAGGTAATTATGAAATTGCCGTGATAAAAGACGGATTCCGTACCTGGTTAGATGAGATAAGGGTTTATCCTGGAGAGACAACCTCAATATTTGTTAACTTGATTAGAGCCGGAAATTAGATAAACTTATAGTTGTAAATTTTTGAAATAGATGAACAAAATCAATGATAGTAAAAAAGATAAGGAGATGTTTTATGAGCGAACAGGTAAAAAATTTGGAAAGCAAAATGGGTCAGATGGGCAAGGAAATGCCTGGCATAATGGGTTCTTTTATGAAATTAGACCAGGAATGTGTTAAAGATGGTGTACTTAGCCATAAAACAAAAGAACTTATGGCTTTAGCAATTGGAATAGCCATAAGATGCAAACCATGCATTCAGTTTCATGCTGCTGAATCTGTAAAAGCAGGTGCTAATCGTGCAGAGATACTTGAAGCAGCCAGTGTGTCAGTATTCATGGGAGGTGGACCTGCAGTAGCTTATACAGCGACTGAGTTGTTGCCATTATTAGATGAGCTGGAAGTAAAGTAGAAATTTTAAAATTAACCGAATAGAATAATAAGTTATAAAGTAGATTATAAAATTATTGTCATTCATTGACAAATGCTTGTTTACTTGTTAATTTGTGATATAAATAATCAAAAGCAGATTAGTAATTGCTAAACTAATCTGCTTTTGATTATTGGTTTCTATGCAATGAGTTAATTAAATCCATAATTAATAGAATTATTGAATATTGCAGAAATTTATAATATTAATCCTGAAAAAAATCTGGATTATAAAATGATTTATAATTTATGGTGATTAGAATAGGAGATATCTATGGAAGTACTAAGGCTGAAGTATGAAAAAAATGAAATGATAAAAAAAGATAAATCTATTGAAGTATGTTTTAAGTGTTCAACCTGCTCAAAGTTTTGTCCTATTACTCAATTTGTAAAACGTTATAATATAGAAGATTCTTTTGTTACTCAACTTTTTGAAGCAGAAAAGCCCGAAGCCTTGCATGATGTTTGGATGTGCTGCGCCTGTGAAAAATGTGTCATTACCTGCCCCCAAGATACTAACCCAACTGAGGTTTTTACCAATTTAAAAGAAAAGGCTTATCAAGAAGGACTAGCTCCTGCAATTATATACCGTTTAGTTGAACAGCTTTTGTCTGAATCTACTGTTTATGGTATAAAATTTGCCAACATGGCCAGGAAAAGGGCTGGCTTGAAGGAGCTTGTAAAAAACGAAAAAGCAAGCAAGGAGTTAAATATAATTGCAAGAAAAGCTGGCCTGGTACAAGAGGAGGAGAAAGAAAAATGCTAAATTATCTATTTTTTAAAGGTTGTACCATTCCAGCCAGTTTACCAAATATTGAGAAACTATCCCTGGAGATTTTACCGGAAATAGGCATAAATTTAACTGAAACAGATGAATTTACCTGTTGCCCTGATCCCATTAGAATTCAGGGTGCTAATCAGCTCTTCTGGCTTTCTGCGGCAGCTCGCAATATTGCAGTTGCTGAAGAAAAACAAATGGATATAATGACTCTCTGTAATGGCTGTGAAAACACTCTGGCAATTACTAATTATAAGTTAAAGAATAATAAAGACTTGAAAGATAAAATTAATGAAATATTAAAAGAAATAGGCAAGGAATTCAAAGGAACTGTCAAGATAAAGCATTTCTTACAGGTTTTAAAAGATGATATTGGCTTGGAAAATCTAAAAAAAAGAATAAAAACACCTTTAACCGAATTAAAGGTGGCAGGGCATCCAGGTTGCCATATACTTATGCCCAACGAAATACTTAAATTTGACAATCCTGTTGACCCTGAATTTTATGATAAGTTTATCGAAACATTAGGGGCAACACCAATTGATTATCTTACTAAAAATGATTGTTGCGGTGTTTCATTAAGTCTGGCAGGAGAGAAAGAAGCTGCCAATAATTGTGTTAAAAGCAAGATTATCGATGCACTGGAAGCAGGTGCCCAGGTTTTAAGCACTGCCTGTCCCTCTTGCTTTACCCAATTTGATACCGGTCAATTTATTGCTGCCAGGGATTTTATTGAATTGAAAGAAAGCCCGATGCCAGTATTGTATGCAATTGAATTATTAGCGCTGGCGATGGGAAGAACCTTTGAAGATATAGGTTATAATCTTCACCGGGTAAAGACCCCACTTGAGTTAAAGGTATTAAAGGTATAAGGAGGATAAATAAATGAACAAAACCAAAACAACATGCGTATATTGCGGGACAGGATGCCAGTTATGGCTGAAGTCAATTAATGGAAAAGTTGTTGATACAAAACCCGTTATGCCTCCTGCCTTTAACCCAGGAAGAGGAAAATTATGCATAAAAGGCTGGAGTGTACATGAATTTATAAATCACCCGGATCGCCTGACTGAACCAATGATAAAAAATAGTAATGGAAAGTGGAAAAGAGTTGGCTGGGAAACAGCGATAGATTTTATTGCTAATAAATTTAAAGAGATTAAAGAAGATAATAAAGGTAATAAAAAAGCAATTGGATGTTTAAGTTCTGCAAAATGCACCAATGAAGAAAACTATGTTATGCAAAAATTTACCCGGGCAGTTTTGAAAACAAACAATGTTGACCATTGTGCAAGATTATGTCACTCTTCGACTGTTGTAGGTTTAGGGGCATCCTTTGGTTCAGGAGCTATGACCAATTCTATTGATGAAATTGTTGATGCAGAAGTTATTTTTGTAATTGGTTCTAACACCAATGAACAGCATCCTCTTATTGGAACAAGAATTCTTGAAGCTCTTAAAAAAGGCGCTAAATTAATAGTTGCTGACCCCCGGGTTATTCCTTTAGCAGAGCTCGCAGAAGATAATAAGGGGATTGCTATGCAGCATAGGCCTGGAACAGATGTAGCTTTATTAAATGGCATAATGAACGTTATAATCCAAGAAAATTTACATGATGAGGAATTTATAGAAAAATATTGTGAAAACTTCGCAGCTTTCAAAGAAGAAATACTAAAAATGACTCCTCAGAAAGCGGCTTTTGTTACCGGTGTTCCTGAAGAAAAAATTATCGAAGCAGCTCGTATTATTGGAAACGGAAATACCACTTATCTGGTTTATTCAATGGGCATTACACAGCACACCAATGGAGTCGATAACGTAAAAAGTACTGCTAATTTGCAAATGCTCTGTGGGAATGTTGGAAGATGGGCTACCGGTGTAAATCCATTACGTGGACAAAATAATGTTCAGGGTGCCTGTGATATGGGCGCTTTACCCAATGTTTTTACCGGATACCAACCTGTAAATAATAAGGAAATTCAAAAGAAGTTTGCAAAAGAATGGAACCTGGCGCAGGATGAAATGGATGATGAAATAGGCTTAACTGTTATGGAAATGATAGATGCGGCAAGTCAGGGTGATTTAAAGGCACTATATGTGATGGGTGAAAATCCGCTAATGAGTGATCCTGACAGCAATCATGTTCGGGAGGCATTGGAAAAAACTTTTTTAGTTGTACAGGATATTTTTATGACACCAACAGCTGAGCTGGCAGATGTTATTTTGCCTGCCGCTTCTTTTGCAGAAAAAGAAGGGACTTTTACCAGCACCGAAAGAAGAGTACAAATAATCAGAAAGGCCATAGAGCCTGTTGGAAATAGTAAAGCAGACTGGCAGATTATTGGGCTTCTTGCTGATAAGATGGGTTATTCAGGGTTGAATTACCAAAATAGTGGTGAAATATTAGCAGAAATTAATCGTGTTACCCCAATTTATGGTGGAATTACCTGGGAAAGATTACTTGAAAATGAAGCTGGCTTGCAATGGCCCTGCCCGGATACAGAACATCCCGGGACTGTATATTTACATAAAGATGGGAAATTTTCCAGAGGCAAGGGTTATTTTTCCCCAATTTCATTTAAGGGCCCGGCGGAGCTTCCGGATGATGAATATCCATTAACTCTTTCTACCGGAAGAACATTATGGCATTTTCACACCGGAACCATGAGTCGAAGGTCTAAAACTTTAAACGAACGTGTTCCAGAAGGATATGTGGAAATATCGAAAGCAGATGCAGACAAGCTTCATATACAAGAAGGGGAAATGGTGAAGATTATTACCAGAAGAGGAGAAATAAATATTAAAGCTTATATAACAAACAAGGTTGGCCCAGGTTTAATATTTATTCCATTTCATTTTGAGGAAGCAGCTGCTAATATACTTACCAACACTGCCTTAGATCCAATTGCCAAAATACCAGAGCTCAAAGTATGTGCTGCTCGAGTTGAAAAAATAACTAATGAGAATTAATTTATGAAAATTTATAAAATGGGATATGGGGAAAAATGAAAAAAATATTTTTTATTATAGTCGTTATAGCCTTAATTGCTATTTCAGTGTTCCTCTTTTGGCAGGTGACAAACTCGCCCCAGTATTCTTTAAAGAAGCTGGACACTGCAATAGAAGAGCATGATGTTAATGCATTTAATAAATATGTTGATTTGGATGCAACTGTAGATGAAGTCATTGTTCAAACCTGGCAGTACTATACTGCTGGAGAAGCAACTGGAAGTCGATGGAGCGAAATACGCAGTGAAATAGGTAATACCTTGCTTTCAGTAGTGAAACCAAATATAAAAGAAATGATTAAAAAAGAAGTAACTGGTTATATTGCTACCGGGGAATGGCCTGGAAATAGTACAGATAATGGAAGTGGCATTTCTTCAATAATCATTAATATTATAAAGGAGAAAATTGATCCAGGACAGTGGGATCAACAGTCAATTAATTATACCGAAATAGATGGGAAAATAGCCCACGTAGGATTGACTTATTTTGATAAATCCAGAGATACTAATTTTTTGCTAGAGGTCAAAATGCGTGATATGAATGGTTACTGGCAAATAATTGAGCTTTCCAATATCGCACAAATTTTGAATATGTATCAAAATAATTAATGGTTTATTTTGGTGTATTATAGATTACATAGATAAAATTCATATTCATATTAAATAGTATCATTAATAATGAATATTTTGCTCATAGTGGATTGGAATATTTTCTTTTTATTTCATTTAATTATTTTTATAGGAGGTAAAGGTAATATGAATTATCAGGAAATTGAAAAAATTATTGGAGAAGACATAGATTATTTGTTGGGACATCAATGCGAAACAGTTTCTAAAGAGCATCTTCATTTGCCCGGGCCAGATTTTGTGGAACGTATTTTCGGTATCTCTGATAGATCTTCCCAGGTTAAACAAAATTTAGGCGCCCTATTTAATCATGGTAGATTGAAGGGCACCGGTTATCTTTCGATTTTACCCGTAGACCAGGGAATTGAACATTCAGCCGGAGCATCTTTTGCCCCAAATCCTATTTATTTTGATCCGGAAAATATAGTTAAGCTATCTATTGAGGGCGGTTGTAATGCCGTAGCTTCAACTTTGGGTATACTTGGTATGGTATCTGAAAAATACGCAGATAAAATACCATTTATTGTGAAATTAAATCATAATGAATTATTGTCTTACCCGAATTATTATGATCAAAGAATGTTTGTTATGGTGGAGCAGGCTTATGATATGGGAGCTCGCGGAGTGGGAGCAACAATTTATTTTGGTTCAGATGAGTCTCGAGATCAGATTGAAGAGGTATCCAAGGCTTTTATGCAGGCCCATCAACTGGGAATGTTTACTGTCTTATGGTGCTATTTAAGAAATCCTGAATTTAAAAAAGATGGAGTTGATTACCATGCTTCAGCAGATTTGACCGGGCAAGCAAATTATTTGGGAGCAACAATCGAGGCAGATTTAATAAAACAGAAACAACCTACCAATAATGGCGGTTACCAGGCTATCGGATTTGGGAAAACAAGCCCGTTAGTGTATGAAAAACTAACGACTGAACATCCCATCGACCTCACTCGTTATCAGGTGATAAATTGCTTCATGGGTAGAATTGGTTTAATTAATTCCGGAGGTGCTTCTGGTAAAAATGATTTACAACAGGCAGTTAAAACTGCAATTATTAACAAAAGGGCTGGGGGAATGGGAGTTATATCCGGAAGAAAAACATTTCAGAAGCCAATGGAAGAAGGTATTAAAATATTTCACTCAATTCAGGATGTTTATCTTTGTAGTGATATTGATATAGCTTAATAAAGTAAAAATTTTAACAATTTGCATTAATTATTGTATGGGATATTTAAATGAGAGGCCTTCAAAAGGCCTCTCATTTATTTTTACTACATAGAGAACCTTAAGATTTTTTTGCCAATTCCTTTAACAGTGCCCGAACTTCTGTTGAAGAGCGGATATTAAACTTTGATTCAGAAATCCCATGACCAACTTTGATAGAATAAGCAGTATCAGGCAAATAGGAGAAAGTAACTTCGTCTGACCAGTCATCACCGATAGCCAGAATAAAATCCCAATCTTTTTCTGATATCCACTGATAAGCTGTAAATCCTTTGTTAATCCCGGTGGGTTTTATTTCTATAACTTTCTCCCCATGATGTATTTCTAGATTCAAATTAGAGGTAAGATGAGTCAATGAATCCATGAGCTCCATGGCACGGGTACGTCCAAAGGCTGGATCTGTATTAAGATAATGCCAGACTAATGAATATTCTTTTTCCTGTATAAAAGAGCCGGGTGTTCTGTTGGTATACAATTCGAGTATTGGTTTAATTTGATTTTTCCATTCGCTTTTTAATGGTTCAATGGTTTTCCATTTCTGTGAATTTTTTCTAAGCCAGGCACCGTGTTCTGCAATAAGGTCTACTTTTGTATCTTTAAACGATTCTTCCAGGAAGTCCTTTTCTCTTCCACTAACAATTACAACCTTATTTTTTTTATCCTGGTTAAGCAGGTTGATTGTATTGATTACATCCCTGGAGGGTTTACTATATTTAAACCTGAGATAATCCGGTATTAGGGTACCATCATAATCAATTAGGAATAGTCTTTGATTGCTTTGCTTATATTTTTTAATAATTCTTAGTCTGCTTTTAGGAGATAAATATCTGGCGGAAAGATTTTTTTGTTCACTTTTTAATTTGAGAAGATGTTCTTTAAAATCTTCTGCCCATTTTTTGACGTCATATTCCTTTAAACGTTTTTGCATACTTGAAATTCTTTTTTGCTGTTCTTTTTCTTCCATGTTTAGAGCATATTTTAAGGCCCAAGAAATCTGGGTACGGTTGTTGGGATTAACAATAAGAGCTTCTCCCATTTCATTCCCTGCCCCCGCCATTTCACTAAGAATAAGGACTCCATTTGCATTTTTTTTAGTTGCGATATATTCCTTGGCAATGAGATTCATTCCATCTTTAAGTGGTGTTATCAGGGCAACATCTGCCACGTAATATAGTGCAGTTAATTCATGGAAAGGCAATGCCCGATATAAATACGAGATAGGAGACCAACCCAGTCTCCCAAAATTTCCATTAATGTGGCCAATCATTTCATCAATATGCTGTTTTAATTGCTGATATTGAGGGACACCAGTGCGAGAAGGAACAGCTACCAGAATCATAGTAACTTTTTCCCAATATTCCGGGTTGTCTTCCAGGAATGTTGAAAAGGCTTCAAGTCTTTCTATTATTCCTTTTGAATAATCCAGGCGGTCAACAGAGATAATAATTTTGTTATTCTTAATGTTTTTTCTAATTTTTTGTATTTCAGAAGCGGTCTGTCTTTGTTCGGAAGAATTGTTAAATCTTTCAAAATCAATTCCCATTGGAAAAGAATCTACCTTAATCATGCGATTTTGATAATTAATATATCCCAGGCTATTTTCGTATCCCCTTAAGCGCAAGATGGAATCCAGGAAATTCCTGACATAATCAAAAGTATGGAATCCAATCAAGTCAGAACCCATTAATCCTTCCAGTATTTCCCTGCGCCAGGGAAGAAGGCGGAAGATTTCAGTAGGAGGGAAGGGAATATGCAAAAAGAAGCCAATAGTTAAATCCGGTCTTCTCTTTCTCAACATATTCGGAAGCAACATCAGGTGATAATCATGTACCCAGATAGTATCACCAGGTTGGACTATATCAAGAATTGTCTGGCAAAATATTTGGTTAACATGCCTGTAAGCTTCCCAGAGATTGTTTTGATATTCAGTAAATTGATTAAAGCAATGAAATAAAGGCCAGATAGTCTTATTACAGTATCCATTATAATAATTTTCGATATGTTGCTGAGATAGAAAAACAGGATAATTACCGGATTTATCCATTTTTTTTATCAACTCTTCTTTTTCATCAGCATTGATATGTTCCCTGGCTAAGCCCGGCCATCCTACCCATAAACATTGATAATCTTTATGAAATGAAGACATACCAGTTGCCAGGCCACCTACACTCTGTTGATATAAGAGTTTATCCTTTCCTTTTTTTACTGTTACCGGAAGGCGATTAGATACAATAATAATTCGTGACATTATATAACCCCCTTAAGAACATAAGCCATTTTTCAATTTATTAACTATATATATATTAACATATTTAAAGTTTTATTAAAATCTGTATCTTGAATTGCAGTTAATAAAAACCAGAAGATTACTCTAAAATAGGTTCTTGTACAGATTAGCAAGATGGCTTTTTAAAATTAAGAACCTTTAAGCTTGAAAAAGGTGTCCAAAACCGACCTTTAATAATAAAACTTGCATTTAACTGTAAAAACAGTCTATAATATTTATGAATCTGCTTATATAATTATTATAGTATTTCTAAAGCATTGTAATATTTTAGTATTTATACAATCCAACATGGCTGACATAAAATCTTACTATATTTAATATGAAAGGAGGTGTTCATCTTCCTGATATTATCTAAAAAATAACTCAAACCTTTTGATTACATTTCAACAATATAAATAAGGAGGTTTTTTTATGTTGAAAAAGTTAAGTTTATTTATTGTATCTACACTTTTGCTATGTTTGTTAATTACACCGGTAAATGCACAGGGAAGCGTTACAGTTATGGGAGTATGGACAGGGGCTGAAGCAGATGCCTTCCAAAAGATGGTAGCACCCTTTGAGGAAGAAACCGGTATCAATGTAGAATTTACCGGTACCCGTGATTTACCAGCAATTCTTACTACAAGAGTGGAAGCCGGCAATCCCCCGGATGTTTCGGCTATGCCTAACCCCGGACAGATGGTTCAATTTGCCAGAGAAGGTAGGCTGGTTCCTTTAGCTACTTTTATGGATAGGGGAACATTGTTAAATAGTTATTCAGATGCCTGGTTAGACCTGGGTTCATATAATGGACAGCTTTATTCGATTTTTATTTCTGCAGACTTAAAGAGCATGGTCTGGTATAATCCGAAAGCTTTTGCTGCTGCCGGTTATGAAGTACCCGATACCTGGGATGAGCTGATGGCATTATCTGATCAAATGGTTGCAGATGGTAATACACCATGGGCAATTGGTTTAGAATCAGGGGCCGCCAGCGGATGGCCTGGTACTGACTGGATTGAGGATATTATGCTAAGAATTGCTTCCCCGGAAATATATGATGCCTGGGTTAACCATGAAATTGCCTGGACTAACGAAATAGTTATGGAAGCTTTTGAAATATTTGGTGAAATTGCCCGCAGTAATGAATATGTCTATGGTGGACCTAACGCAGTCTTGACTATCCCTTTTGGAGATTCTGCTGATGCCTTATTCACAGATCCACCCAATGCCTATATGCATCGTCAGGCCACCTTTATAAAAGGGTTTATACTGGAGCATTTTCCGGACTTAGTAGCGGGAGAAGATTTTGATTTCTTCCCGTTCCCTGCTATAAAAGAGGAATTCGGAACACCTGCTCTAGGAGCTGCCGATATGCTCGCAATGTTTAATGATACACCTGAAGCCAGGGCCTTTATGGAATATGTTGCCTCTGCCGAAGCACAGGAAATTTGGGTTGGGGAATTAGGGAAATTAGCACCTAACCAGAATGTTAATCCCAGCGTTTATCCGGATGATATTACCCGGAAAGCTGCTGATTTCTTAGGCGAAGCTTCTGTTTTCCGTTTTGACGGTTCTGACCTGATGCCAGCAGCTGTTGGTTCCGGTTCCTTCTGGACCGGTATCCTGGATTATGTCAGTGGAGAACCTTTAAGGAATGTATTAATGCAGATAGAGGCAAGTGCACTGGATGCATATAGAGATTAGTATAATTACATAGTTTTGTATAAATACAAAAACTGGTAGATAGCTGATTGAAAATATTTTATGAAGCAGTGTGCTCAGCTATCTACCGTCTTTTGTTTAACCATGAAATTTTACCTTCTTAGAAGGCGCTAATACTTAAATAAAGTGATTTTACCATGAAAAAGATTAACTAAAGTAATATGACAATTTTGCACCTGAACCCTAAAGTAGGAAGTTGGATTACCTAAGAAATATTATGTTTAGATAAAATTGAAAGAAAGAGCTCATAAAAAAGTAAACAAGAAAAAATCATCCTCTTTTAGAAATCCTTAAAACCATCCGCTTTGCAGGTGCGATGTTTACTGAAAAGAAATTGTAAAGGAGCTGAAATATTATGCGAACACACTGGTATACACCGTGGTTGTATGTAATTCCTGCTCTGTTGGTATTAATGTTTTTTTTAATTTATCCTTCTATAAACACCTTTATTATTTCATTCTTTGGCCCTCAATCTGAAGAATTTGTAGGATTTGCCAATTACATTTATACCTTCACAAACGAAGTTATGCTAACTGCTTTTCGCAATAACCTGTTATGGGTGGCTATTTTTGTCCCGATGACAGTATTTTTGGGATTAGTTATGGCAGTAATACTTGATAGAGTTCGTTATGAATCAATTGTGAAATCCATAATATTTATGCCTATGGCAATATCATTTGTCGGGGCTGGCGTAATTTGGAAGTTTGTTTATTCATACAGGCCGATTGGCAGTGAGCAGATTGGAATTTTAAATGCCTTTTTATCTTTTTTGGGAGCCCAGCCAATTCCCTGGCTAATAGAAAGACCCTGGATAAATAATATATGCTTGATTGTAGTAGGTATCTGGATATGGACTGGTTTTTGCCTGGTAATTCTCTCTGCCAGCTATAAGGGTATTCCGAGAGAACTGCTGGAAGCCGCCCGGGTAGATGGCGCTAATGAGCTTCGAATTTTCTGGAAGATTATTCTGCCCTTAATGAAGCCCACGATTGCAGTAGTATCAACCACTATGTTCATTAATGTTCTTAAAGTTTTTGATATTGTGTATGTTATGACAAATGGTTCTTTTTCAACTGAAGTCATAGCTAATAGAATGTACAAAGAAATGTTTATCTTCCGAAATTATGGCAGGGCCAGCTCTATTGCCATTTTGCTGCTTCTTTTTATTATCCCGATGATAGTAATAAATGTCCAGCGTTTCAGGGAACAGGAGGCAATCAGATGAAATTAAAACAAAACAATTTTTTAATAAACGCTCCAATGCATATTTTTGTAATTATTGTAGCAATAATCTGGATTTTCCCTACAGTAGGATTATTAATAACTTCTTTTCGCCCATCGGCTGATGTAGCATCTTCCGGCTGGTGGACAGTACTGGCTCATCCATTTAATTTTACCCAGTATACATTATCCAACTATAGGGATGTTATAACTAATATTGGCATAGGTCGCGCTTTTATTAATACCCTTATTATTACTATACCGGCCTGTACATTACCTATTATTATTGCCTCTTTTGCTGCCTATGCTTTTGCCTGGATGGAATTTTGGGGAAGACGTTTTTTCTTTATACTCTTTGTAGGCCTTTTAGTAGTTCCTTTACAGATGACTTTAATACCAATTCTAAGAATATTTAATCAATTGGGTTTATCAGGCTCTTTTGTAGGGATATGGTTTGCTCATGCCGGATATGGAATGCCACTGGTTATTTACCTGATGTATAATTATATTTCAGGCCTTCCAAGTGAAATGTTTGAGTCCTCAACTATTGATGGAGCTACTCCCTTCCAGATATTTAAAAGTATTGTTATACCCCTGTCGGTTCCAGCTATTGCCTCAATTACTATTTTCCAGTTTATTTGGGTTTGGAATGATCTTTTAGTTGCATTGGTTTATCTAGGAGGTACCCCGGATGTGGCCCCATTAACAGTTAGAATAAGTGCCCTGGTTGGTTCATATGGACAAAACTGGGAATTATTAACCGCTGCTGCCTTTGTTTCAATGGCTTTGCCACTGGTAATATTCCTGGGTTTACAGAGATATTTCGTCCGGGGTATTATGGCAGGCTCTGTTAAAGGTTAATTTATTAAATAATATATGGTATTATAATGAAATAAAGGAGAGTACCTTAAAAGGATGGTTTCAGACATTATTAGAAATCAGGAAAAGACAGGCAAATTTACTATAGGTATTGATTTAGGCGGAACAAAAATAGGTGCTGCTCTGGTGACTAGTGAGGGCGATATTAAAGCATATATCAAACGTCCTACAAATGCCCAGCAGGGAAAAGATGTTGTTATAAATAGAATAGAACAAACTATTTATCAGGTTATAGATAAATCAGGAGTAAATCTTGATAATATTAAAGGTATAGGAATAGGCGTGCCCGGACCAATAGATGCAAGAATTGGGATAGTTTATTCTGCTCCAAATTTACCAGGATGGGAAGGAGTGCCAATTTGCCGTATAATTGAAAATGAATTTCGGGTTCCCGTATTTTTAGAAAATGATGCTAATGCTGCTGCCTGGGGTGAAAAAATATTTGGTGTTGCCAAAGGTGTAAAAAATATGATTTGTCTGACCCTGGGAACCGGAATAGGTGGAGGATTGATTTTGGATGGCAAAATATATCACGGAAACAAATTTGCTGCCGGAGAAATAGGACATATTATTGTAAATAAGAATGGACCTGCTTGTAATTGTGGTGGTTTCGGATGTTTAGAGGCATATTCTTCAGCTACCGGTATAAGGGACAGAATAGTCGCCCGAATAAAAAAAACAAACAATAACACCACTGAGAATATTCCAAAGATAGATATTAATAACCTTAGTTTGGCTGATATTTTTGAAAGAGCTCGCCAGGGAGATATTCTGGTCAAAGATGTTGTGGAAGATGCAATTGAATATTTAGGTGTTGGAATTACTATTTTGGTGAATTTACTTAATCCTAAAATGGTAGTGTTAGTTGGCGGAATAGCAAATGAAGGTGATAATTTGCTAATACCGGTAAAGAACTTTGTTTTTAACCGGGCAATGAAAATTATGTTAGAAGACTTGCAAATAGTTTTAGGAAATTTAAGAGAGAAGGCGGGTGTTATTGGTGCAGCCGCTCTCTTGTGGCATACAGAAGTAAATTAAAAAATTATAAATTAAGTTTAATTAAGAATCAAAACCAAACTATTTTTTGTAAATCCAAAGGAGGTCTTATATGGCCAGAGTTGTCTTGAAAAATCTAACCAAAAAATTCAAAGATGTCGTAGCAGTCGATGATGTAAATATTGATATTGCCGATAAGGAATTTGCAGTCTT